>Ga0123342_1000798_pt1 | contig 51298 bp, 16 predicted proteins | sample Turbeawhitnodule_FD_89960 | JGI IMG/M metagenome (GOLD analysis project Ga0123342, IMG submission 89960) | Root nodule microbial communities of legume samples collected from Mexico - Turtle bean Mexico white nodule | ecosystem: Host-associated > Plants > Roots > Nodule | place: Mexico: Nepantla...
ACAGAAAGGACCATTTTGAATACATTTTAAAAAACTTAGGGACCAAATTGAATTTTTTAAAAACCACTGTACCAAATTGACTATTGGCTATAAATATAGGGACGAAAAAGGTAATTAAACCTATTTTAAATTAAGGCCTTTATTTTAAAATGTATATAATAATTAATTAACTGTGAAAGTGAGAAGTAATAAAGTTGATTTCTCCTCGTAATATGTTCTTGCAATCTTTAGCCAAGAACACACATGACTTTGAAGCCCACATCTATCAAATAATGCAATTATTTAGGATATATAAAGTAGTGATAAACATCAATTGTTGTTGGGCTAGGTAACAGTGGCTTGTGACCCAAATTGGGGAAATAAGTTGATGGAAGAAGCAATATTGGAGTAAGAAGAAGATAAAGCCTTATTTAGTTCTCCTTAGATATAATAGATATAAGTATGATTGAATTGTGATTCCTTGTTAAGAATATCGTCGGTGGCCATTGAGCCTGAGCCAGAGAGTAGTGTGTCTACAATGAAAGAGAGAATGGTGGAAAATGAGGTTGAAGATTATTTCAAACGGCAAGTGATTTTATGAAAAATTTGAAACTCATGGTATTTTCCAGAGGTTTTAAACACATTGTAATTAACAGAAGTTTTGAAACTCATGGTATTTTACGGAAGTTATTAAACTCATGGTATTTAACAGGGGTTCTGAAAGACTTTTTTCGATATTTAAAAAAAAATTTAGCGGGAAACTACAACCTTGAATAAATGACTTAATTGAGGTTTTAATCTATCATAATGTAAAAATAATTCCTATTAAAACCATTTTTTTTTCTTATAGTATGAATTATTATTTTTCTCATATTAATTTCTAAATATCCAAGAGAAGAGAATGCGTTCATATACAAACATAAAAGAAAACATAAAAATTTATAAATTAATTCAAGACTTAAGTTATTAGAGTGACTTGTGAAACACATTCATAAATTTGCAAATAATTTAAGTGTATATGCATGAATTAATTTATCTTATGCTTAATAATTACTTATTTAATAATTCTATGAAAAATGTAATTAAATAACTAATAATTTTTTTGAATTTCATGCAAAAGTTTCTAAATTCTTATTTATCTTAAATTTAAAGAAATAATGTACTCAAATTATAGCTTTCTAAAGTGTAATCCAAACATGCATTAAACGTGAAAGATGTTATTGAGAGATTTTTTGTTTTAACATACACTACTGTTCGATAAATTTATTAATAAGAAGTATGATTTACAAAATTGTTATTTCAATTAAATTTTAGTAAAACATTTTAACGAGTGTATTTATAAAAAAAAGCAGTAATTTGACTCTGTGAAAAAAACAACCGTTGTACTTTAACATAACCTTTCGCTGACAAGACATAAACCAAACCCTTTTAAGTCTATATATAGCGAGAAAGGAATCACGAGAAGGAACCACGAGAAGAAAACAAGTATGAGTTCAGAAAAAGTTGTGTTAATTTTTATTTTGTGTATGAGCATGATGAGTTCAGGACATTGTAAAGATAGTAAGCATTATGTTCTGGTGCATGGGGCTTGCCATGGAGCTTGGAGTTGGTACAAGCTCAAGCCACTCTTGGAATCTGCAGGCCACAAGGTCACAGTACTCGACCTTGCAGCATCTGGCATTAACATGCAGAAAATTGAAGATGTTCATACTTTCTCACAGTACACTGAGCCTTTGTTGCAGCTATTGGCAAAAATTCCCCCGAACGAAAAGGTGATTCTAGTGGGTCATAGCCTTGGGGGACTCAACATAGCACTTGCCATGGAGAAATTCCCAGAAAAAATTCTAGCTGGTGTTTTCGTAACAGCTTTTGTTCCAGATACTGAACACAGCCCTTCTTATGTATTGGAAAAGGTATATGCTTCTGAGTCTTAACTACACCTATTGTTTTCATATCGATATAACAAGTTTTCTTTGTAGTTTACTAGTATCTTTTACCGTCCACGGGATTTATTTTTAAAATATAATATATTCATGAAATTTACTTTGAAAATATAATATATTTATAGAATTTATTTAAAATATAATATATTAATTATACAAGTTTCGTTTGATAAAAATAAAAGGATTTAAAATAATAATAATAAATAACATGTATAGTATATATATATATATAAATATTTACTATTATATAATTTTAGAATAATAATAATTATTATAATAAATTTTTAAATAAAATAATATGGATTATCGTAATTTTGTTGTTTGGAAATTGTTTATTCATTAATCAATATATTTTGTTTTTTATATCATTATATTCTAATTTTAATTGATTATTATTATTAAGACTCCTATTATTAAGAACAATGTAATATGAATATGAGTTTAAAATTTTTGAACTTGTGCTTGAAACAGACTGAATAAAACATTTACCTATAAAAGTATTAATCTATAATATTGATTAACTTTATCAGAATATATCTCAGCAATTAAAAGAGTAAACATATTTGACATGTAACATAGATAAAACTTGTTGAGTTTCCAATAAAATAAAGTACAAATTCACAAATGAATAATAATAATAATAGTTAAAAAAACACAGTATAATAAAACAACTAAATATTATAAAAAAGTTATTGATACAAAATTATTCAAAATATTGGAACATACCACTATATTGGAAGATTTTTTTTTTTCGTCTGTATATTAATTTTAATTTATTTTTTTATCTATACATATATATTTTTAATCTCTTGAACAAAAACTATAATGGATTAAATAGTGTGCGTAAAAAACTAAAAAGAAATGCTTTTTATTTATAGAAACTACAACATCAAAGTATTATATCTATCGAGAAATTAATTTTAATTATATTGTTTTTTATATTATAAATTAAATTTGAAAACTTTGTCGTAAACGTAAGAGTATATTTGATCTTATTATTTTTGTAATATGTAATTTATCATTATTTAATATTTTATATCTCAAATAAGTTTTAAATTATTAACTGAAGTTTAATAGGAATGTATTGACAGCGTAAAAGTTTTTATATTATCAATTTATATCTTATTTCTCTATTAACTATATGTAAAATTTTGTTTTTACCTTAATTTTTGAGCTCAAACATTAACACTAATTAGTTTGAAAAACTTGATCACTAAAACATGTGTTCTCCATCTTAAAATTCTGTTACTTGTATTTTTTTTAGAAGTTATTTCTCTTTTAACATAATTTTAAGCTATTTATATTAATTAATATACTAATTATATATTTTTTACTTAAATTAACAAACTTGTATGCGATGCTAGTTAGATATATACAGCAAAAGCACTAGTATGACTATCCGCATTTTTGTCGAGTTAAAATTTAACTGTTATAATTATTATTGTAGTTTTTATTATTTTATACTTATATTGATTTTGATATATTTTTTAATATATTTATTTATACAAATTTTTTTCTTTGTTTAAATTTAAAATATTATTTAAAAGATTTAAATTTAAATTCAAATAAATTTGATGCTGTTCGGGTAGAAAAAAGAACTCAACAGTTATAAAAAAAATAACATAAGGAACTTGAAAAGTAAAGGAACAATTAGTCAAACATTAAATTTCTCCTTGAGCACAATTATTATTATTATTATATATATATATAAATATAGATGTTATATATTTGAAAGTTATTATTTGTGAGTATAAGGTATATATATAGTTTCATGACAAAAAAAACTTATAAAAACATGTTATGTAACAGGCTAACATTAGAGAAATCTATCTAAAATTTTAAATTATAGTCAAAATTGTGTTCCTAATATCGTGAAGACATAATTTGGTTAAGGTTCTTTAAAGATTGCAAAATAATAATTTTAACGGGATAATGAAAAAATAAAATAGTGTTGCGTAGTATAGAAAGAAGTGCAATGTGTAAAAAATACTTTTCTTAATATTAATATAGATGAACTATAGCCGATGACTCTCAACTTTATATAACTCATCAAAGATAATATGAAATTTCTTAAAAATTAAATTGTCAAATACTTCATTGATGTTATAAAGAATAGACACGTGAAGAAAAATAAATATAATAAATTGCATTCATATTTACCATCATTATTATTTTATTTTTGAAAAGTATGGTGAGAGGACCCCCTTGTCTGCATGGATGGATACTAAATTTGAACCAAGTGGAAACAAAACATCAATGTTCTTTGGTCCCAAGTTTTTGGCCAACAAGCTCTATCAACTTTCCCCTGCTCAGGTAATTACTTGTTACGATCAGATATTCAATTACAACATCGTTTTAGTTATAAAAATTTCATAAAACAAAGTATATTATGTGCTAAAAGACCCTCGAAGTTTCAAGTCATAAACAAGAATCATATGATAATTGGATTTTTCAGGATCTTGAATTGGCCAAGACTTTAGTAAGGCCATCATCACTCTTCGTGGAAGACTTGTCAAAGCAAAAGAATTTTTCAAAAGAGGGATATGGGTCAGTTCCACGTTCCTATATTGTTTGCACTGAGGACCTTGCAATTACTTTGGAATACCAACGCTGGATGATCCAAAATGCTGCAATCAGTGACGTTGTATATATCAAAGGCGCAGATCATATGGTTATGAATAGCAAGCCTCGCCAACTACTTGATTCTCTCCGAAAGATAGCAACTAAATATGCATAAACCCATCACGCAAACTTTAATTTACTTTTACTTCTTGTTGCTTTGAATTTGTTGCATCTAAGAACTATAAGATCACACTATTCCACTAAACGAATAAATAAAGGGTTATCTGTTACTTTTTGAACTATTTTTTTCTTGTTTTATCATGAATGAACTTGTTAACTAGACCATCTAACACTCATAAACGTTACATAATAACAAAATAATCATAAGAAGAGATAAAAGATAAATATAAAAAAATAAACGAATATGTAGTTCAGCTGAAACCGAGTCGACAAAAATTGTAGATTACAACATAAAAGTCTATCTCACTAAGGAACTTTAGACTTTTATTACAACAATCTTCAGTTGATCATAAGCACATAAAGTCTATCCCACTAACGACTTTTATTACAACAATCTCCAGTTGACCATGAGCGTGATTAAAAAACCTTGGAATCACTAAGTGATTGAGCTTGACCTAAAACTTTTGGAATCAGTAGTTGACCAATGAGCGTAAAGCCATTTAAAAGAAAAGAAAGCATATTTTCATTACGCTCCACGAAGAGTTTACTTTGTTATCGATCCATAACGATATTATTTCATTCCGCTCAGCGAAGTGTTTACTATTTTTTACCGATCCAATATTTTATATTATTTCATTACGCTTCCGAAAGTGTTCATGGTTTTTGATCGATCCATTACTTATTATTTCATTTCGCTTCATGAAGTGTTTATGGTTTTTTCCGATCCATAACTTGTTACTATTTCATTATGCTCCGCGAAGTGTTTACGATTTTTTACTAACCCCTAACTTGTTATCATTAATTTCATTACGCTCCGCGAAAGTGTATACGGTTTTTTACCAAAGACATAACTTGTTAGTATTTATTTGCGCTTCACGACGCATTGCGGCTTGATTACCTATAGACTTAACCATCATTATGACACGCAAAGTGCTCACAGTGCTTAAAGAACCGATTAAAAAGACTGTATTTTTCCTCATTTACAAGATTCTTTTGTACTCTCTGGATGCTAAATATGTACTATTTCTAGTTTAACGATACTAGGGGGGGAAAAACCTTGCACCAAAACAAAATCTATAAAATAGGAAAACTAGATCAAGTGCATGTGATTAGAAAAATACACAAAAGCATAAAATTCAAACACGAGATTTTTAAACAAATAAAGTTACTGCTCTTTTATTTAGAAGGAGAAGTTCTTCATTCGTTTGTATATGAGTTGGATCATCTCTAAAGTAATTCTTATTTATTTATTTTTTATTATTGATAAAAAAAACTCTTCTTCCACGATCTTGCCATCCACCACTACCTTAATTCAAATTTAACATTGAAAATTAATTACGATCCAATATTTATGATCTTATAAATAAGTATATCAATCAAGACAAAAATATACATCAAACAATATTTATTATTCTTATTTATCATATATCAAGATTTGATTTAAAAATTGAAGTATTTTTTTTGCAAGTATCCTATCAAAAACTAAAGCTAAAATACGTTGCTAACTTGAAATACTTGAAAAACACTTTCCAAACCATGCAAGAACATTCCCCGACCTTTCTGTCCATTTTGAAGAATCTTTTATTGCTTACAAAATTGTCCTAAAAAGAACGGGTCACAAATAAGATACTTTAGAAGAGAGATAAAATTAAAACTGTTTCAATCTCGATCAATAATCATATTTAAGTAGAGAAATCAAACTAACAAAGAAGATATTATATAATGTATTAAGGGTCATTAAATAACTTCAATTAACCCTGGGACCAACATTAATTAACTGCCAAACTTTTAAGACTATAGCTCCCTTAACTTAAATAACTATCTAAGAATTATTTTATTTCAATCAAGGATTTTTTTAGAGCCTTACTTATTTATGTTCCACTTGAATATTGTTAATATACGTGCATACGGTTATACAATTAAATTTCTTTTTTTTCATATATCTTTCAACTTTATTGTATATGTTCTTGAACAGAATTGGAATCAAGAGAACTATTCGAACTCTTCTTCTACCTCTTCGGTCGGTCGATCTACACTTCTTTTATTTCTCTCCAAGCGAACTCTTTACTCTTCTCTTATCACTCTGCCTCTCGATCTCTACAAGTCCAGACTCATATGTACCTACAAAAGACACTCTAGCACTCAAGTCAGAATTGAGTATTCAGCACTCGCTACTCTGAGCACTGTATAATGATGTACCTTATTCTTGGATTTTGTGTCTATTTATATGATTGTTGTAGATCATTTCTTATTGGGTCTGGTTAAGGAGTTGAGTCATGTTCAGAGGTGTATTACCTAACTCTTGATTGTTGATTAACCTCACTAATCTTACTTAAACATGATAGTTTTTGTGGTGTCGATCAACATAATAAGTGGATACCGAATAATAGTCTCGATTGTGCGGACCTTATCAGTAGAGTATAAAAATTAATTCGGCTCTTGATATTGGAAATTCAAAATGTCTTCCAAGAAGTTATTTTGCCAAACAGATATGTTTACTACCAGTACCATTACCTATTTTCTATGTCTAACCATTACCAAACCCCGGGGTTATTTCTATTTATGTTATCTCCTTGATTTTTGCTAAGTACGGGAAAATCAACACAGAAACAGTCTTCTGTGATTAACCTTAAAAATCTCTTTTACCATATCAGAAGTTGTTTTTGTTAATTATTGTAATTTTTTTATATCCAATTAAAATCATCCTTCTTGGGAATTTGACTTGCTTTTACATAAAGTTTTTGTAAACTTATTTTTCTTAGTATTTTCCTTTTTAAGAAACATATCCAATTAAATCGAGTAAAGTCTTCCATCTAGGTAAGAAGATATTTGTATATCAACATGTAATATTCCAATAAATTTTGTAAATTTTGTATTGTTCAGAGGAAAAGATTGTTTCTTTTATTTTGTAAAGTGACATCACAAGAAAAATAAATTGAAATATCATTATAAAAAATAAAGTGTGTTCTAGAGAATCATTTGAATCATGTTGCAACTATAATGTCATAATTTTGCTCTCTCGCAATATATGATAACTTAATTCTATTATCTTGTAAGGAAAAAAAAAAGTCATTTTACAATTTGTATTTTGTACTTCCCTTTGTAAAACTTGTTCTATAAGAACAAGAAATAGTTTAATTTTTCAGTTGAAATAAGTTTTTTCACTCTCAGAAACATCGGTCAGTCTCCAAAAATTTTCCTAAAAAGTAAAATAGTTTAATAGTGTATTTATAAATAAAAAAAACAGTAATGTAAAAAAACTAATGTTGTACTTAATAACCTTTCGCCTACAAGACATAAACCAAACCCTTTTCAGTCTATATATAGCGAGAAAGAAACCACGAGAAGGAGAAGAAACAAGTATGAGTTCAGAAAAAATTGTGTTAATTTTTATTTTGTGTATGAGCATGATGAGTTCAGGAGATTGTAAAGATAGGAAGCATTATGTTCTGGTGCATGGGGCTTGCCATGGAGCTTGGAGTTGGTACAAGCTCAAGCCACTCTTGGAATCTGCAGGCCACAAGGTCACAGCACTCGACCTTGCAGCATCTGGAATTAACATGCAGAAAATTGAAGATGTTCATACTTTCTCACAGTACACTGAGCCTTTGTTGCAGCTATTAGCCGCAACTCCCCCTAATGAGAAGGTGATTCTAGTGGGTCATGGCTCTGGGGGACTCAACATAGCACTTGCCATGGAGAAATTCCCAGAAAAAATTCTAGCTGGTGTTTTCGTAACAGCTTTTGTTCCAGATACTGAACACAACCCTTCTTATGTATTAGAAAAGGTATATGCTGGTGAGTCTTAACTACACCTTTTGTTTTCATATCGATATAACAAGATTTCTTTTTAGTTTATACTTAACTTTTTTTAGTTTTAATTTATGTTAATCTATACATATATATTTTTAATATTTTTTTTTAATCTCTTTAACAAAAATTATAATGGATTAAAAATAGTATGCGTGAAAAACTAAAAAGAAATGTTTTTTAATTATAGAAACTATAAGATTTAGATTTACCTTTGTTTCAATTTAAAATATTATTTAAAAGATTTAAATTTAAAATCAAATAAATTTGATGCTATTCGGATAGAAAAAAAAGACCTCAAAAGTTATAAAAAAAATAACATAAGGAAGTTGAAAAGTAAAGGAGCAATTAGTCAAACATTAAATTTCTCCTTGAGCACAATTATCATAATATATATCAATATAGACGGTATATAAGTTATTATTTGTGATTACAAGTTCATGACAACAGAACTTATGTAACAGGCTAACATTAGAGAAATCTATCTAAAATTTTAAATTACAGTTATAATTGTGCTCCTAATATCGTGAAGAGATATTTTGGTTAAGATGCTTTAAAGATTGCAAAATAATAATTTTAACGGGATGATGAAAAATTAAAAGTGTTACGTAGTATAGTAAGAAGTGCAATGTGTCAAATTTCATCAAAGATATAATGTGAAATTTCATCAGATTTAAATTGTCAAATACTTCATTGATGTTACAAAGAATTCTCAAATTTTATTTTTTTTAAAGTACGGTGAGATGACCCCTTCGTCTGCATGGATGGACACTAAATTTGAACAAAGTGGAAACAAAACAACACTGTTATTTGGTCCCAAGTTTTTGGCCAACAAGCTCTATCAACTCTCCCCAACTCAGGTAATTACTTGTTACGATCAGATATCAATTACATAATTATTTTAGTTATGAAAATTTCATAAAACAAAGTATATTATATGTGCTAAAAGACCCTCGAAGTTTCAAGTCATGAAGGAGAATCATATGATAATTGGATTTTTCAGGACCTTGAATTGGCTAAGAGTTTAGTAAGGCCATCATCACTCTTTCTGGAAGACTTGTCAAGGCAAAAGAAATTCTCGAAAGAGAGGTATGGATCAGTTCCACGTTCCTATATTGTTTGCACTAAAGACCTTGCAATTACTTTGGAATATCAACGCTGGATGATCCAAAATGCTGCTATCCGTGACGTTGTACATATCGAAGGCGCAAATCATATGGTTATGAATAGCAAGCCTCGCCAACTACTTGATTCTCTCCAGAAGATAACAACTAAATATGTATAAATCCATCACGCAAGCTTTAATTTACTTTTACTTCTTTTTGCTTTGAATTTGACGCGTCTAAGAACTATAAGATCTCACTGCTCCACCAAACAAATAAATAAAGGTATATTTCTGAAAGGAAAAAACTCACAATTCATTTGACTGTCTAACACTCACAAACTCTACCCGATATGAGTTTACATTTGTTTTAAACTAGGTTTTTTAGCCAGTGCAAAGAAAATGCAGGGTGTATTAATTATTTATAAACTATTATTAATATATTAATAAATAAATAAATTATTCTAAATAAATAAAATAATTATTAATGTATAAGAAATCAACATTAAATGCTACGAACAGTTTAAAAAGCATGAATAGTGCAGAATCCAATAAACACAAATTGAATTAAATGGCAGAATCAATATAAGCAAAACAAAGAGGAAAAAAAAAACATTAAATGCTAAGAACAATTTAACAGTTGATAAAGTTCTGCTGTTTCTATCTTGAAATAGATTCTGCACAGAACAAATACTTTTATAATTCTACTAATTGAGAAATATGATGAACAAAATTAAACATCAGAAACGCAATATATATAAAAACCTTTAAAAATTGGATGAGATGAATAAATCATATGAACAAATGACATGAAGAAATAAAGAAAAATGCCTTAAAAACCTGGAACACGAATTGATCAATGCAAAATAGCAAAATAGCATTAAGAAAGCGTAGCCACAAACTCAATAAAAATGAGCAAAAATAGACTTAAAAAGTTGGATCAAATGAACAAATCGGAATAACAAATCAGAAGAAGAAATGAGATGAAGAAATAAAAAGATCAAAAAGCCAGAAATAAAAAGAAATAAGATAAACACATGCTTACAAACCTATAACACGAACTCAACAGTAATGAGGAAAAATAGAATGAAAAAGTTGAATCAGATGAACAAATCAGATGAAGAAATAAAAATATCAAAAAGCCATAAATGAGAAATAAGATGAACACATGCTTACAAACCTGAAACACAAACTCAACAGTAATGAGGTAAAATATAGTGAAAAAGTTGGATCAGACGAACAAATCAAAAGAACAAATTAGATGAAGAAATAAAAATATCAGAAAGCCAGAAATAAAGATGAATGAGATGAACACATGCTTACAACCCTAGAAAACGAACTCAACTGTAATGAGGAAAAATACACTAAAAGAAACTGTATAAAAGATTACCTCGTCCATGGAGAATGAAAAGAAGAAAATCGAACAAAAATGAAAGAATGGCTCTATACAACATTATATATATAGTGAAAAGCAATCATCATTGTCATTTCAAATTTCAAAAGCACACGCCATTTCTACACATGCCTAATGGTGTTCTTGGACGAAAATTCTTTCCAAAACGACATCTCTACAGTTGCCAAAATGGTGAAGATGAGCAAAGTAAAAGGAGCGAAAGGAGGGCAGAAGATTGAGATGAAGGGTTGTGATTAGGGTTTGAGAGAAAAGAGAGTAATCAATGGTCATTGTCATTTCAAATTTCGAAAGCACGCATCATTTCTACATATGTCTAATGGTGTTCTTGGACAAAAATGCTTTCAAATACAGCATTTTCAGTTGCTGAAATAGTGAAAAAGGAGAAAAGGAAAAAGATATAAGGGAGGGCAAAAGATTGAGATGAACGATTGCGATTAGGGTTTGAGAATAAAAGGGAGTGATTAGGTTTAAGAGAGAGAATGGGAAAAGCGGAATGAGAAAGGAAAATGTGAGTTTTAAAAAGCACTAGGTGGCACGTTTTGGTTGGTCGAGGTGTAGTGTGTTAATTGGTGGAGGTTTTACTATTTTTGGTATTGAATCATTTTTAATTTTTTGTGTAAAATTGGGCCGGTTCACTTAGTGTGGACTAGCTAAAACACGGACTTTTTTCTCTTTGGATAAACTTCTTTTATGATTTTTTTTTTTTGTGAAAAAATGTGAGTGACACATGGAAAAAAGTTCTATGCTCCTCAAATGTATTATGTATAGATAGATTTTACACTCATTATTTATTGTGTGAATTAAAAGGCCATTGCATTACATCTCCATATATTTATGTTGCACCCTATAAAAGTTAAATTTTTAATTTGTTGGTATTTACATTCCAAAATATAAAGAATATGTATTCCAAAGGTAGCCTCCAAGGATTCATCATTAGTGCTTTTTGTAGTTAGACAAGTTCCGAATAGAAACGCAACCAGACCAAATTATGTCTTCTTCATCCAGATTTACCCACCCTTTGTGCTTCTTCAACTTGTATAATTTGGCTTTCAACGGCAGAAATAAACTACCTATGCCTACTGCATGTATTGTCATCACCATGATGTCGGTAGCTTAGCCTGACAGTCAGCCGATTCCTGAACCACTTCTTCCGCAGAGAAAAAAGCGTCCTTTCGCCATAGATCAAAGCTATCAGCTACCAACATCTTTAGCCACACCCGAAAACCAAACGACCCAAATGAAGATCAGATGGAAAAGGGAGATGACAGAAAGTTTAATTCCTCTAGTCTAGAAGAAACAAATACATTCCAGCATTCTGAATGAATTTAAAATGTACACAACTTCAAAATAGATTTCACATTATGCAATCAAAAACTTTCCGGGATCTCGAATGGATCACCAACCAGCACAGCAAAAAGAGATTCATAAAAACTAATCTCGCTGGGGGCAATGAGGTCTGAACCGGTGGTATTTTGGATATTTCAGTACCTCATGAGGGTTCGAGTTAGTTTAATTGATTAGCCAGTAACCTACGAGCTAGCCTACAAAAGAAAATTTAAAAAATTTAGGTAGATATTGCAACAATAATTTTATTTAATGTTTCACTTCTTTATTACATCTCACAAATTTATAATTAACAATAAAATTTAAATAACCTACATAAAATAAAATTAACATCTAATTAAATAAATGTCAAAATTAAATCTTTCATGAAAAAAAACATAAAAGAAAATTATCTAAACAACTAAAAAACTATAGTAATTAATTATTATCTTAACTTCTTGATTTTAAAAACATCATTATTATTCTATCATTTCAATAACATTATAATTTAGTAGATTTTTTCTTTTACAAATTATGTAGACTAATCCGTCCCACCTTTTGATTGGCCGTCGGATTGCAATCAGAATGGACCTAAACAGACCGGCGTAACCAACCTGCGTTGTCTTCTCTAAGAAAAAATAGGTGAAACAGCCATCATATCACGGTCTAAGGACGGACTTGGGAGGAGATCTCCTCAATCCAAACTTTCTCAAAACTGGAAAAAACAAATTTGGCCAAGAGACTTTCTCAATCTGAACACAGTCTTTCGTGCTTCGTTTCGCGTAATTCCATATTCCTGACCTTTTTTATCCCGCCATTTAATATGCTTCAAGAAATTATAACATAAGGCACTTGAAACCATTTTCGCGCCAGCCTTGAAGTGAAGGTGCACTTACCTTAAGCAAAGAAACTATGTTTTCCAGTTTTGGTCTTGTTTGAAGAAGAAATGCAAGCTCCAAGTACCGAGAGAAAGGCATCTGCAAGAAAGACATCCTACAACACAAGAATTGCTTGGATTACTGAGAATATAGTACAAAAGGTCTCGCAAAGGAAGATCATGCTGCTGGCTAAAAGTTGAGAGAATGGACAGTGCCTTCATAAATTCAAGATGACATTGGTCACCAGACTCTACGGAGATGACATGTAACCTCAGACCCATAGAATAATTGATAGATTTGGAGTAAATCCGGCCTGTTACCAGATGACACAAGCAGCAAAAATGTCGAAAGCTGAGGCACTAAGTCCCATCTATGCCAGTGCAGTGGCCATATGACACCCACACAATTCTGAACCAGCACAAAAACTCTCCACTTTCTCTGCCCCATATGTGCCAGCAATACCTGTTTACAGCAAGAAGTCTATTCAACAAGTAAACTAAAAATTTAATCATGACATAACAGACAAATTTTTCATATAACATTAAAATTACTCAAGCAGATAAGGCCTGCCTTTATTCCATGAGCATCCTACTCACCCAAAAATGTAGTTCTGTAGCCATTAATAAACACAAGATAGCCAAGCGGGTCAGAGATGCAGTTTTGGTAATTACTCAGTGTTTAGTCCGTGGAATCCCTTTTCCTGACAGCAGAACTCTTGAAATCTTCTTAGACTACAAGAAATAAGTTCATCACTTAGTTTTTTCTTCGGGTACACAGAATCATAGTTCTAAAAGCTTGACGCTTTTGTTGAACAATAAATACATTGTCAAGAAACATACCGTTTCAAAAGCACTTCGGGATTATAAGGAAACAACTTCTTTTGATGAAGATTATAAACAGAATTGTTCAAAGATAGTAAACATTCTGCAGCTTTCTTGAATGGTTTGATATTGTAGCACTTGAAGCCACGTCCACTGTCTTTATAATTCTTGATATGCAACATGGTACTTCCACTGTTGTCAACTGACGTAGGCATTCCATCTGCTGCTAGCAACTGCACACCATCCCCTACAATTTTTCTTCTCTTGCAAGATGATTGATCCAAAATTTCTCCAAATAATGGAAATTCCACAAATAACTTCCATGAGTTGCATATCAAATGCAAGCATCTACAACGTGCAAAAGAGAAAAAGTAAAAGCCAACTTTTAAGTAACAATAACTCGGGATAAGTAAAACAACTAACAATGTAAACAGATGATTCTGAACCCTGAACATATTCTCCATAATTTAAAATGAAACAGAAATTCTAGAACTGGTAAAATGTGGAGCTGACCAGAGTTTTCTTTTACATGAATCATGGAAAAACATGAGACCAAACTATAACCTTGGGATATCCACAAATAAAGTAGAATATGCTCAAAAGGTATCGCCTTCACAGAAAACTAGTCAATAAAACCAGATCTGATTAAATCCTTTCAAGTTTACTTGTAATCACGGAAAGAGGAAACAAAGTTACAATGAACTACCTTAAAAGATATTTAGCACAGCTTATTCCAGTATCTTTTGAAATGAGATAATCTAGAAGCACTTGGTGATCATAATGTATCTGCAGATCAATAAGAACCAGATAATAAGCCTTTTTCAGTTTTACAAAATAAACTAATTGATAAAGTGGATAGCAATGGGGTGTCAATCTTCATGAGCTAAGGTAGTGCATAATACTAGCCTCGCAAAGGAACAGATGGAAAAGGTACACAGGCTTAAAAATGTCTGACAGCGCTAAAGGAAAATCTTTCATTACATCCTGATAAGCAGCATCCTTTCTTTCAGACCTACATCATCCAAATCTCATTAAAGGGGATCCTTCCATTAACTGGCTGATAAAATAGCAAAACAATGAATGCAATTTCTTACTGTTGCTGGAGACAGGATGATATGCTAAACAATAGCAAAAGAACTTCAAACAATAGATCATCCTGCCATTCAAGTGATAAATAAAACCAAAGAAACTTCAAGATATTGTCATTATAAGTTTCAAAACTATAAAGGAAAACAACAAAGACTTCAGACTCTCATCGTAACTCAGTTTCACAAATATACTTCCAACCTAAGAAGTATGGATAGAGACAGGCTCAAAACGTCCCATTAAGATTTGAAGTGATTTGATATGAACACAGCCTCTTTTTCAAATTATCTGAGCTTAACAGTTTATAATACATGATGAGCTACCCAAACTTGCCTGGTTAACTAAATCAAATACCCGATAGTAGTCACAAAATCCTATAATTACAGAAGTTAAAAATGTTTTGAAAACAATGGCCATATCAAACAAGCATCATACTCATAAAATAATAAACACAAGCAAGCAGTATGGATAGACAAACCTCACGAAGATATAGCTGGACAAAAGATGACATGAAGTCCATACATATCTCCAAGTAGTTCTCATGGTTAATGGAGATTGCAGTAGGAAGATGTCCTTGAATCCACTTGTAAAGTTCTAGAAATCCCTTTCTCATGCAGAAGCAATCATGTTCTGAATATGGGTTAGTGGGAAAACAGGAGCACAAAGTTGAACAATTACAGTCGTTTGCATTTTCTCCTCTTTGACTGATCAAACTGAAAGAACAAGCCAGTAAGAGGTAAACAGCTTGTCTTTGTAGGTGGTCAGAATGTGTCAGAGATGCTTTTCCATCAGACAAACTCAATAAAAATGGAGAGCCTTCCAGACAATTAATTTGATCAGAGTGAAATTGAGTTAAGGGTAGCTGCAAAAACTCTTCAAAGTAGTTATGAAGGAGTTCAATCCAAGAAAAACGGATTCGATGGTCTAGACCTGTTAGTGAACCAAGTCTGATCATCAGGATCTGCATAAAAAATGGTAAATAAATAGTTTTAAGAGAGCCTTCCACTCTGAACATAGCAACCTAGAAAATGTCTTTTAACAAAATTCTAAATTTTAAAGTTATTTCACTTATTTTTCACTTTAAACTTGTCCAATTATAGAAGTCATGAAAAAGCAAAGCAATAATGAATAGCAACTTATGATAACAAAGAAATTTCTCCCTGCTAATGAAATGACAAAAGGACTACTTTAGCAGTATAGTCTCCATAATTGACAGAAATATTGAAAGGGATATGATATAGGATAAATTACCAATACCAGACCAGTTACTCAAACAAGTAATAGGATTAGCAGAACAATTCCAACCCAACAGGTCAACAGCATGACCCGTCAATTTTAGCAAGATGGGTCGAGTTTTACGACCCACTTAACCTGCCCCACCCAACCCGCCATCCAAAGTAGGCCAGGACAACTGAACCTCAGGTGTTTTTTTTTCTGGAGTTTTATAAATAAAAATTTAAAAAGATGTATAACTTTGATTGTTATTTTATTATAGCCAATTTGATTTGTCATATTTAAAAGAAAAGCTTTTCTCTCATTTTCATTTTTTTCTATTTTAAATATTTTGTCCCTTTTTCATTTAATTAATAACTTTTAATTTTTAAATTGTTAGGTGGTGAACCCACCAACCAACCCAAAATGGGGAAGTGGTTATTGTTGGAAAGCTGTCTTAAATTGTGAGCACCAGTAACCTTTGTTAGTTGCGGCATTTATGGAGACTGTCTTAACTGCAGTCTCAACTGTGGTGTTTAGTTTTAAATCAACTAAGAATATGGCTGAAATAGAGCTCATAAACCTTGGGTAATCCTATCTTACAAGTTGGTTTTATAAGTTCAAGCTAGGGCATGCTTTAGGACAGTCTTGATTGTATCTCCCCTAGTCAGGCTTAGTTGCGCCCTCTTTAGGCATTGATTTAATTGTAGCCTCAAGCATCGAATTCAGTACCATATCAACTAGAGGGGCTTGAATAGAATTAATAAAGTATGAACAATCCTCACCTTACAAATTAATATAAGGTTGAATTAGACCCTTAACCCAAATTCTAAGAGTTATTTTTCAACCAACTTTCAAACAAGGCTTCGGTATGCAACTGTTTTCTGAAAGATCAACAGCAGTGCAGGTCAATCTATTTTGCCAGACATTATTTTTGCCAAACATGAATGACAACTTAAAAGACTATTTGGCTCAAAAAAAAAAATCAATTTCTGTTTTCACCTTTAATTACAAAAACATCACTTTTTTTTCTTATTTTCAAAAATTTATACAGGAAAAGTGTGAAAATTTTGAAGTCTTCTTTTGTCAATTTTTCTTTTCATTGTTTCCAAGATAAAATTTGAAAACAAGAAACAAAATGAAACTAAAAACAAGATGTTTTGTAATTCAAAATAAAAACAAAATTAATCCAAAAAGCATTTTCTCAGACCAAATGGCCCGAGCTTTTACAACCTTTCTTCTAGTTGCACACTGAAGCTTCAATTGATGCAACATATCTTCTATACACTGGAATGTGGGGATGACTCAACTATTCATTATGCCAATGTTATATGTTGTAATTAGAGGAAGAGGTTTAGAATAAGTTAGAACAATTTTTTGAGAAAAGTTAGATAATAAGAGTGTTTTATTTTCAGGATAATTCAGTAGACACGATCTCCATATAGTCCATATAGACTCAGTGGGAGACTATTTCCTAGGACAATATTAATTGAGTGCAACTTCCTAGACACCGATACCCATGTATGAACATAAAACTCCAACAGTATATAGCCGAAGACTAGGCATACTACTGAGTTTTTAGAGTTCAGATGGAAAAGGAGAATATATTTCATTAATGATACTCTGAATAATAGCCATCCAAAAGATTAACCTAGCCTCTGAGTACATTTCACTAATCAAGGTCAATTACAATAAAACTAGTACAAATCTGTCCTAATAACATAAACAGCATACTGACACTATATATCAACTCTATATAATATCATGCCAAAAAAAACTAGATTTGAAATTAAAATGGAACATATTGTCAAGCTCTGTCAGCAATAAGATTTTACTTGTTCAACCCCATATGACAAAAAGCATTTTTATAATAACGTAACGACCTACTCTTCCATTAAATTTAAAGAGGAAACAATGACCAATATCAACATTCAATCATACAAGTGACAAAAAATTCAATTATCAAGCTCATTCATTGCACAAGTGGATGAACCTTACCAGCAGCTTGTGATTCAAGTAATTAATGATGCCTCTATCAGCATTATCTTCTTGCTTGCTGAGACACCATTTTGCAAGTCTAGGTACAAAATTCACTACTGTAACAAAAAGTGGATGTTTATCAATAGAATCGCAATCAGTTTCCACTAGATCATTCCGGTCAACCAAGGAGCATAGAAACTGAAGAAAAGTCCCAAGAAAATTCATAACAGGCTCCATAACACTGAACATATTAAGATGCACTTGATTGATAGAAGAGCTGGTTTTCTTGCTACCAAACTCACAACTCCAGTACTTGTCCAACAAATCCCACGGCATCTTTAGGAGACAAGAATTGACAGAGTCATGGTACACTTTGACAAGGCCATCGTCATAGTCCTCCTCCAAATATTTACATATAACACGCAGGACTCGAACAACACCAGCCAGAGTAGACCAATCAAAATTCTTAATCCCATATTGCATCAGAAACTCAACATCAGAACAATCAAATTCACTATTTTCAGTTCCAAAAGAAGACCCAGACGAACATGAGATCATCTTAGTAATCGGTATTTCCAACCAACAGCACAAAAAATTAATGAACCCCGCCCAATTGTTCCCCTGCACATTATTACACGCAAGGATAAACAAAACAGGGAATCACATGGTAGACTCAAATGCGTAACCTAAATTCATCAAGGAAAACCAACTTCTAGGTTCATACCGTTGTGTGCACAAACTGTGAAGTTAAGGCAAGAGCATTGACAGCCACGTGTTGAACAAACTCGCTCTTGACAGTCAACAAAACCATCTACGCCACCGAAAATAACAAGGAATAATATTAGCAACAACGACGTTATACAAAGCGTGTCGATCAAAAGCAGGTCCTGACATTTACCATATCGGTGACGATTCTAGGCAGACATTGATCGACGGACGAATGCTGGTTCGAACCACACAATAGCTCTTCGTTGGGAGCACGTTTCACCTCTGCACGAGAATCAAATTCAAATTCACGAATCCGAAGCTGAATTTTCGTCACGACCTAAAATGCAAAAAAAAATCAGGTGCACTACATTTAACAGTGTTTTGAATATATGAATACAAAACCTGAGAAGAAGCGATTAGAATCTGCTTCTCCTTCTCTTTGGAAATGGCAACAGAGGCCCATGGTTCCTGAGGCACGAGGAAAAGCGTGTTTGGTTAATGGAATGAGTTGAGATTTATAAAAACAAAATAAGAAGACGAAGGAAAGGGTATAGTTGGAGGTGGAAGAGTGAAACACACTGTGTAGGGGCGTAGATAGTCGTCGAGAAGGCGGCAGAGCCACCGAAGTTCCGCGGCCGGAGACATCTCACCGGCGCAATTTTCAGAATTGAATTTGTTTGCGGTGTCTGGCAGCTAGCTACAGCACGATGTTGTCGAAGAGAGTATCCAGAACGCTGCCGTTTCGGCAAGTAATGTGGCTATTGCCTTTTTAACCTCTACAAGGGTAATTTAATTTGCACTGACTAGAAACAATAGCCGATATTTGCACAACTACCCCGCTCCCTCATTCCTCATTAATTGCTTCTTACTCCTCCTATACATTGGAATTGGAATTAAAAATAATCTTTTAAAGTTTTACATCGGAGAATTACGAGAATAAATTATGAAAATCCAGAAAGCAATTGCCATATGAGGTTAGCTTCAGACTCAAAAAAGACTGAAATATTTTAGTCACATCATTTATTCAAACTTGCACTGGGTTTTATTATGTAGTAAGGCCAAATCAATTCAATATTTTAATATATTATTTTCTTTTAAATTCTCCATTTTTTAAAACATTTCATTTCTCTTTAATTGTAAATTCCAAAGTTTAACATTTTTTCAATTATATATTAGTCTTCAATTAACCTTTAATTAATTTAATTATAAATAATGTACAAATAGTAAAAAATAAAATACTTTTTATTATATTATATTAAGATCAAAAAAATATATTATTTTCTTTACTTTTACAAAAGAACATCAGATGGCATAAAAAAAAGAAATGAAAAAAGTCCAATATATTTATATTTTAAGGTATATTTATAGTATAATATATATATATGAAAAAAATTACTTTGATACGTAAAAATAAACCATATTTACTTGAAAACCTATTATAATAATATAATAATATTTTAACTTAAAAAATAAATTAAATATAATTAAAATATTAATTTATTAGATTTTTAAGTTAATATCTTTCAGTGTATGTAGTGTCAATCAATCTCTCTCTCTATCTATATATATATATATATATATATATATATATATATAAAATAAGTTTTTTAATTAACCAGTCTTAAAATATAGTATTTACAAGGAAACTTAGATTGGAAGGAGAGATCATGAATCATAGTGAAACAAACTGAAAAGGAAATTAAAAATTCCTTCAGTTTATTTATCATCTATTTCTGTTCTATCTACTTATTTCTATCCCTTCATTACCGACTATAAAAAATAGTTAAATCAACCCAACAAGAATCAAACATTGCTGGAACTCATAAGGCGATCTTTAGACTTGTTTTTTCACTACATCTTTGTTCTTTGTTGATCACAATCCATGAAATTTTGTTCTTTGTTCTTTGTTTTTTTAACAGATATTAATTCCCTTCATAAGCTTTTAGAATTTACAGGTCACAGATTTTGTGGGCTCACAAGGTTGCACAACCTTAAATAAATAATTACGATGTCCTATAGAATCTAATTTGTGCAATCTTTTCACAACAAGAATCTTCGAGAAGACGTGTTGATGTTCAAATAATTTCTTATTATGTCCATATCACTACCAAATGAGTTTCTAGAATGAAAAGTATATCGGTTGAAGAACTCGATTATTTAAATATTTTGTTGTGTAAATTTTAATTTTATAAGTTGATTTTATAAAATTGAATTAAGTTTAAAGTTCATTTCTTAATAATATTTTAAAAGTTATCAAACAACTACATTTCTCTTGCGAAGAATAAGAATAGAAGTTATAAGCTGAATCACTTATTATCTACCTAATAAAACTATTTTCTCCTCACTTTCTTTAAAAACGACTTTCTACTTTTCTCTCAAGCATGTTTCCACTTCTTCTCTTTTCTATCTAATCCAATTGAGTTATTTGTTCTCTTCACCCTTATTTTTTTTAACCACTATTGAGTCTCAATGTCACTTGATCCTCACATCTTTTTTAGGAGAAAGTGGCTTAAGTGTGACGTTAAGACTAAGATAATTCTTTGCAAGACCATGATATTCCTATCATATTAGCTAGTGCAAAAACTGATTCAATATTTAAATATTAAAAAAGTAACACTTCTTATCTTTTTCACATCTTAAAAACATAGTCTAAAATTAAATAAACAAAATTTTATTGTCTACTTATATTGTTAAAAAAACTTTTCACCCTCCAAAAACACCATAGTGATAAAATCTTGCACAGAGGATGGATAATGGTAAAGTCATTAATTCAGACCACACACCTGACATATGTTGGCTGTTCAGTAGACATGTTGAACATGAAGCAGAATTGCTTTTGGAAACACAACGATGTTGAGTTTGATATTACCATTTAACTCTTCAAATTTCTCCTTATTATAATATTTTTATTTTATTTTTGTGTTATTTTATTCACAATTACTAAGGGATTGTCAGGTCATTATCATTAGTGTATATATAATGAGAGTATCTTGTTATTGAATACATTTTTAAAAGTAATATAATGATAATATTATTCTATATTAATCATAAAATTTCATATTTCTTAATACACAAATTAAGTAAATAAGATGATAATAAGATCGCTATCACGTCATTTAATTTTTTTTAAAAATAAGGGAAATTTAATTATAAAATAAAAAATATAAATATTAACTATATTAAAAAATAATAAAAACTCAATTGAAATATTCAATTTTTTTTAAAAAAAACTTAAAACTCAACTACTCTTAATTTAATAAAATGATCAAATACCATTATCATAAAATATTACTTTTTCACAATTTCTAAAATAATAATGATACTTGGACAACCTGTCTATAACATCTGATAATTTAAAAAATATATATAAAATAAAGATAAATTTTTAATTAAATAACATGAAAATTATTAAAATAATAACATTGAAAATGGTATAAGATGAGAAAAAAATGGATTATGAGTGTATCATGCTCCTTTCTAAAACTCAATAAATTAGTTTAACATTAGGTTAAGGACAACTAAAATTACTCATAGTTTTACATTTCAAAAAATAAATACAACTACTAAACAATTCAATAAATTAATATTATAATTATAGTAATTTTTTTAATTTATATATTATTATTATAAGAGGTTTCAAATAAATATTTTTTCTCTTGATAATGTCAAACAATCTTTGTTGTTTATAAAATTAACTGATTAACTTATTAAATTCAAATCTAAATCCAAATATTCTCTATGTCCACTCAATTAACCTAAAAGGAAATATTGGCCCGAAAATTTCTATCATGTCACAAAAATTGACATCATAACTTCTATATTATTGAACACAGGCAAACTCTTATAAATTTCATGAAATGTGATAAAAATATAAATTTTATAAGAATAGTAAGTCAAAAGAAGTAATAATTTATTAATTTTTTGTTTTGAATTATTATCTTTCATTTGTCTACTAAACAGTTAAAATCATGCCTGTTATGTTTGAAATGAAGGAAAACAGTAGTTGTGCAGTATGAACAGAAGCAATGTCATTTGCAACTATTTTAGGTGACATTGTTTTTTAAATAGCAATCTAGAAAGACAATAATAGGTGTGGCATGCAGTAAGACCAACAGGTAGAATATCTGATGTGGGAAATTTAGAAATATTACTGCATGAATGAGAAAAAAAGTAATTGATGGTAACAGAAGATCATTGCACAAAAATAGACTTCACCAGTTTACAACTTTGAAAGTTCAGCAATTCGATGGCTTGCCGACACGCTACTCAACATCATTTTTTTTAATATCTATCTTTTTACTAATTCAAATATTTGTTACATGAAAAACAATTCAGAAAATTACAATCGGAGAACCAAATGCACAATAGTTATTATCACTCCCGAAAATATCTAACTATATTGTATCGATTTTTATATATGTAATTAGAGTTTTTTCAAAATATTTCTATTACAAAATTATAACTTATAAAAATATAAATATTAACTAAAGTTCAAAAGTACATCCCAAAGTCCTCTATACCTTTCGACACCGGTATGATCATTTATTCGTATAGTTATCGTAGTTCACTACACAACAAGAAAATTAAGGGTAAGTTAATGAAAAGAAATTTCATAACATATTTAATTCATGCAAAAAGAATCAATCAAATTAATCATTTATAAACATTTTTTTTAAATGTTGTCATATAAAATTTCAATACTAATTTCATCATTCAAATAGATCACACATGGAACTATTTTCAATCATAATTATTGGATTTCAATTCAATCTTACTTCGTCTTCCGGAAGACTCATTAAGTATACTCATACTAAAGACTAACACTTGATCCAAAGATTACTAGCGAATCCAAAAGAAATGATCAGGTAGGTTCAAACATCCAATACCGAGTGTCTACAACGGGACCCGATGTGTATGAGCTCCCTCTCAGCTTCTCACCACCTGATATATTAGTTTATATGACTTAGATCATCACTTAAGCTAAAAAAAAACTTTGTTAAACATAGTTTTTTCATACTTAATGTTATCAAATAACAACTCATACATTATCACAAATGTATGACATTAATTTCATACAATTTTCATCATTCATATATAATACATATAATTCAATCACATAACATTTAAAAATTCATACCATTTTAAAAAAATTTCAACATCAAAAACAATATTTAACTTTCAAACTATCAAAATATAATATTTATGCATATTCACACAACATAAAATCAAACAATTTTATCAACTAACATCCTTACAAGAGAAATTGAAACTTGGGATCACGTCTCCTCCACATTCAAATCTTCTAGCCTAGGATACTATTGAAAGTTAAAGTTAGTTTCTCTTACCTGAAATTTCACTCATGGAAATTTTACCTCAAACAAGGAACCACTCCAGAATTTAAGAGTCTATAGCAAGTTATCCAAATATTACCAAATTTTAGTATATGGTAAAAGAAGTTGAGAGAAACACTTTTCTCAACTGTCCACATCAAGATGATGACTAAATCATAGAAAAAAACAAAGAATAAGGAATCTTTAGGATAAAAATGAATTTGTTCTATTTGAAAATCTGATTGGGTAGAAATGTACCATAACCCATCAACTATAGCATGGCGTGATCAGATTTTGAAATAAATGAATTATGAGAGAAAAAAATGAAGAAAGAAGAAAAAAAGAGGAATAGAGAGAGAAAGCCTGAAAAAGAAAAGAGGAAAATGAAGGGGACTGCTGGTTCAGTGTTTTTATTTAAGGGGGCTACACTCATCTTAGGTGATGCAAATTAAAAATAATTCTTTTATTCTTAAGAAAATACCAGCTTCAATAGAAAAATTATAATTTTTTAAAATATATATACATTAAATTTGATTTGTTTTTATTTTAAATTCTTTAATTTTTTAAAATATTTATTTAAAGAAAACAGTTTAATTTATTAAATTTAAATTTTTTAGATAAAATAATTCAATTACCACTAAATACAAACATTACTACTTCAGCCATATCAAGAAAAAAATAATCACTATAAATTTTAATTAAAACAAATTTGGTTTACATAAAAAAAAGAAATAATCTATTAACATTAGTTAGGAAAACTAACATAAATATCAAGTGAAAAATAGTTTTAACCAACATAAAAAAATATCAAAGTGAAAAAATAGTTCTAACTTACATACCCTATAAATGAAATAAACAACCCAAACTAAAAAATAATCATACATAATATATGTTATATGTTGATGTTAATTGAAAAAAAAATGTGTTTAAACTTAGTTGAAAAATATTGTTGATGTTGATAAAAAAAAATAATTAACATCTATTAAAAAGATAATATTATTTTATATTATCCATCAAAAACATATAAAATTCTACTATTTTAAGTAATTAAATTACTTTCATAAATTTTTAAATTTTTATATCCAAACAACATATTTATCTTACTACTAAAAAACTTTAAACATAAGTTATTTTTGACATTTTAAATACACTATGTAAATGTCATTGATGTAAAAAAATTAATAAAAAAGTTACATCAATCAAAACTCATAGCAAAAAATGTAACATATAACATTAACTAGAGTTACAATGTAATGTATTATTATATACAAACCAAAATTTGCTCAAAAATTACATTGGAAAGCCCTCGTACATTGATAATAGCTTGAACCATTGTAAAGAAGTACATATAAGATTGATTTAAGTCATAATGATATAGAAGAATCCCAATACACTATCACTTTACGCTGTAATCAATGTAGTATATTCATTTTTTTAATATTACTTTTGTTTGGTGTATCTCTCAACTAGTAATTCAAATCAATTTGAACATCTACGTTACTACGTTAGATTTAGATTTTTTAAATATTAATTTTTTTTGTTCAATTTTCAATCTATAATTAAAATAAATTTAAATCGATGATACAATATATATGTACGACAAGTAAATTCTAATAATCATTCAGAATAGTAGACAATAAAAATATGAATAATTCTAGTTACGTGTGCATTAACATCTAAATATAAAAGCTAAACCAAAAGTAAACTAAAACTAACTGCTGGTTAAAGCTAAATTAACACTGACTACTGATCAAACCCAATGATTAAATACCATATATAATCCTAGGATGAAACCATAGCAAATACTAATTTATAATGTTGATTTTCTTCAATTTTCTCTGTACATAATTTTTTTAGAGCAAACGATTTAATCATCCAACAGTACAGAAGTCACTGGGTCGACTATCTATTTTCACAACTGTTTCTGTCCACGCAATTTTTAATGCATCTCTATCAATACAATTATTTCGAATGTAAGATTATGTTTCGTGTTTTATTTTTTTTTATCAAAACATAGTATAGAACGATACACTTAGTTATTTTGAGAACATTGTTTTTTCAACAAATACCAATTCTCTCGAAAATCATTTATGTCGAAAATGAATCTCCTCTTTCTCTTCTGATACTTACTGAAATTTTAGTCTGGTCAAAATAAACAGTAGAAATTGTTTTTCTAAGCACTTTAAGCTCCAAGATCAGCACCAAGACTAATTAAGCAACAGAAAATGAGGAATGACTTCTATCGAGAAAGAACCAATTATGCTTAGCATTTAAAAGTGCTTGAATCATGTCAAGAAGGCCTTCGAAGCCCAAGGCAACTCAGAGTAGGTCACTGCACACAATAGCGCTCAATCAAACTCAGTCATGAAAAATAATTTTTTGTTTTCTTTTTCTTTTCCCTTCCCCATGCTAATATGTAGCCGTTTTTCCAGGCACCCCCAAAGCCAAACTTAGAATTGAAGATAGAAGTTTGTCAAAGAAAACAAAAGCAACTTTAGTAGTGTCCTAAAGTTGAAAAAACAAACAAAACAAGACAAGGCAAACAAAGAGATTTTTCAGCTACACTTTAGGAAAGCAAAACAGTCAAAATACACTGCAAAGTTACACCCCTCCCTCCCTACACATTCCCTACTAATAAAGCAAATGCTTGCGGTTCCTTCTCGTTTCAACTGCCTCAAAACTTACACAAACAGATTTCAAATATTTCTTCCAAAGTTTATTAAGAATTACCAAGTTTATGGAAACTCATTAAATCTATAATCTTAACAAGTTTAAGCCGATAATGTGATACTATTATTTTCCCTTCTTCCAACAAGAAAGGACAACCGTTAGATAAGAAATTGGTGTCTTCCGTTTATCTGGTATTTACAAGAAATCAATAACGGTATAATGCTTTCCTTATAAAACATCCATGTAGCATTGGCTGCTTGAATTTCGCTTGAAAATCAATCCAATTTCAGACATGTTTAGAAAACCCAGAGAGTAAAAAACACTAATGAAGTCAGCCACTAATTGAATCACACAGCTTAGCCAAAATTAACAGTAAGCCAGTAGACATACACAGTACTGGACCATTTAAAGGAATAAAAGTAAGAAAAATAAAATAAAATAGTAAAGAAAGTCATAGTTGTAGTTCAAATTTCACAGATGATTATACCCAGGAAAAAGTAACCGTAAACTCGAACCATAAACACACCCACCATTGCACCCAAGCCAGAAAAAAAAAAAACCAAAAAATAAAAAGATGCATTTCATTTGAGACCATTCCCCGGTGTGGAAATTGCAAGCCCAGGCCACGAGAAACAGTCTCCACTAACAAACCCACCTTCGCCACTCTCTAACTGCCACGTGCTCAATCCAGAAGACGGAACGGCGCCGCCAATGTTGGCACCATCCACCATTCCGGGGAAGCCCCAGCCAGACCTGCCAATCCCAAAGCCCATGTCCTCGAACCCGTGTCCAAGCCCAAGCCCAAACCCGCCGAGGGCGAGAAACCCATTGTTGCCCTGGGTGTTGTTCAGCAACGAAGTGAAGCTCCCGCAAACATTAACGTTATTCTGTTTATTAACGTCACCGTCCATGAAGTGCATGGACCCTCCTTGGGTCGTTGGGACAGGGGCCAATGCGGGTAAAGCGTGCTCCTGAGGTGACGTCATGGTGGAGGAGGAGGAGGATGTGGCAGTGTGGTGGGTGCGGGAGCGCTTGGCGTTCTTGCGGCTGCCACCGCCGACGGGGATGTCGCGGAGTGTGCCGCCATGGGTCCAGTACCGGCGACAGGACTTGCAGAAGTGGCGCGGCTGGGAGTAGTTGTAGTTGTTGTAGTAGCAGAACTTGGTGTTGGTGGACTCGCAACGGGGGCAGGGGAGGTTCTCTTGCTCCGGCGGTGGCGGCGCTCCGGCAGAGCTCTGGGGCTTGGCCGATCGGCGGCTCTCGCCGGAGTTGGACGATGGCATGTTGTGCAATAAGGAAAAGAGTAGAGTGGTGGGTTTGGTTTGTGAAGATGAATGTGGGGTTAGGTAGTGAGTGGGGGGTAGTGAGTGAAGAAGGGTTGAGTTGGGGTGTTGAAGGGTGAATGTGGTGGGGTTTTATGGGGAAGGAGAGAGACAGGGGATGGAAAGGAAATGAGAGGAGAAAGGAAAGAGAGTCAGAGAGAATATCTGTGGTGGAAACAGAGACATCTTCTGAGGCTTATATGAGGCAGAGTGGGATCAGCTTTACAGTGTTCTGTTAAGCACGACATTTCAGTCGGCTCCAGAACACCCTCTCTCTATTTGGGTCGGCTAATAGGGCTGCGCCTTCTGCACCCACACACACCACCAACCCACACACACAATTTACACAAACCCCTATCTCTCTCCCCCAATCCAATCCAATCAATCAAACTATTTTGTTTTCTTCTTAGGACGACTTAATTAATTACAACTATACATAAAGTAGCTCAAGCATTATCTTGTCCGGTATTATAGTGCTTGCAGGGCCACTTAGATGCATGCATAATGCATTCTGCCTTTGAGCTACGAGTAATAATTATGGAATGCAAAACTACCCAACTGTTTTTCATTAAAAAATAAATAAACATAGATTTCCTTCACCATTACCTCTTCTTCCAACTTCTCAAGCTAATCATGCCATCTTCTAATATTATATGCATATATTCGTTTCTCCTGTCTTTTCCTTATTCAATCGGGTTTGACGTAGAGCTCCTAGGCCCTACGCTAATGACCTACCCCATCTTCCTGTCTGTATGCCTCGAAGTTCGATTTTTGTTGCTATTAACAACTATGGATAATGTCACACTCTATTCGTTTTAGCTTCCAAAATTTTCCGTCTAGTTAGGCAAACGTAACCCAATTCATTTCGGGAAATGCCATTCCAGCACATGTAGAAATGCATATACGATAAGAATAATTTCATTTTGCAAGGGACATGCAGATGTTATTAGTCGCTGAGCTGACGGAGAATTTCAATTTGGAAACCTAACTTTGATTGTGCGATGGGTGGGCCAGAGGAAGGGCGATTTTGGTATGGTTTAGTTGGGGAGTGGTGCAAAAATTGAAGGGGAAGGCGGGTAAAATAAAATGTGTTGTAGATGATGGAATAGGAATAGGAACAGGAACAGGAATAGGAATAGGAATAGCATGAGATAGAGACAGTGAGAGAGAGGGGGAGAAGGGAGTGGGTGGGGACAGAAGCGACAGAATTATGAGTGTCGGGCAGCGTGGGGAGCAATAATTGGGTCTTCCCTCTGATTTCGGACGCGTCATGTCCGCATCAGATTCCTCCTCCGTACCCATTCTTTCTATCTTCCACCGGATTTTGCGCTTCACTGTAGCCATTACCAAACAGTGTGGTTTCCGCAACTGCACAAGCACCACTGTGCTCACCGTTTGATAGCGATCAGACGGTGGTGTTCCTGTCCGGTGGGGTAGGAGGGGGAGAGACACCTGTCAGCGACAGACCGGTGGTTGTCGGTGATAGAAGGAGCGGAAGAGGCACGCGCATTTCAAAATTATCTGTACACAACTCCCTTCCTTGAGAGAGAAAGAATCATGGGTCGCTGTCACTCCCCCAAACAAAACTTGGAAACTTGGAAAGTGGTGACCCTTGTTTCTTTCTCGGAGCACCCAAAACACCCACCATCGCTATCATCCTCTCTCTCTCTCTCGACGCACAGCGCCTGTGTTTGTGTTTGTTGTGTTTATCCATAATAATAATAATCACTGACATTTTTTGCATCTTTGCCTTGCGTCTCCCTAGTCATGCCATGGCTTCAGACCTGTAATCACCTCTTTTTGGCCTTTTCTGCACGCACATGATTCTCTTTCGCTCCCTCAAAAATCAAATTGCTTCTTTGCACGCTTCTCCTCTTCAAGTGGGGTACGTGTTTTTCCTCCTACAACAACAATTATTAATCATCATTCTCACAAAATAAATATATCCCCTTTTACAATTCAATGCCAACATGTCTGAACGTAGATCTCGGTCAACTTTGGCCTTTCAAGCCTGCATTCATTTTGTTTTTATGTTTTTAGCCAAAAATAATGTTGTATCTCGTGCCAAGATTTTACTTGCACCAAAATGGTTAAGAAAACCTAGTGGAGACCAACTAATTTAGTATCATATCAATATGTGCCCGATATCTGAAAATTATGACTTAGGTAATTTGTAGTCAAAATTCATATCTGTACTAATTTACTTCAACCAACAATAAAACTTAGCAGAATAAAAATGAAAAAACAAATACGCATTGACATTGGAGTAGTTAGAAATTATTTCTTAAAGTAATTAATTTTATTGAATGATCGAGGATATAAAAGAGAGATATTGGGGAACGTAGTGTCATATCCTAGATAATCTAACTAGCGTACTAATAGAGATTTCACTATTAAAAAAATAAAAATAAATATATATATCAATCCGCTACAAATTATTCAATATCAGATTCAAAGTACTCACCACAAAGATTTACATGACTAAAGTTTTACAAAAAAACTAATATAACTTATTTACTTGTATTTACAAGTCTTAAAACAAAATTCCAGATACACATTCCTCCCCACAAAATTTACATAATTAACGTTTTAAAAAAAAAAAAACTACTATAACTTATTTACTTTATTTCAAAGTCTTAAACACAAAATTCATGACATTTAAGATCGTGTTGTTGGAGCTGCATAAACATCTACATACAATAAATTAAAAATAGTAAAACATTAAATGTCTAGATCAATATATAATTGTACACAATATAATAATTGCTAGGTTACATCATAAATCTTATGGACTTTATTTAATTTATTTTTAAATTAATTTATATCAACGAGATTATTTAACTTTAAAATGGAATAAGAATTTACTATAACAATTGACTTTAAAAAAGAGTTAGAATATAATATGAACTTGTGGTATAGAACTACAACAAAATAAATTTATATTACTTCAAACAAATTTACTGGTTATTCCTTCTTCAAAAAGATTATTTTTAAGAGGTTTCATTAAAGAATCAATTGATTATAAATAAATACACAAACCATTTATGATTCTGATGAGTATACAAATCACTCAAGATTATATATCTTTTTAATTTTCCCTTAAGATTGAAAACTCTTAAAAGGAAAAGACATTGTCACAGATAGCACTATTCAAGTTAGCACTATTCAAGTTCACTGTTATACTCCACCATATAAAGAATTATAAAGATTATCACTCACCCACGAGAAATATTGTAACATTAATGTATAATTGAAATAATTGTATATTGCAGTTGTGCTCTTCATATTCAACTTGAACTCATAGGTTTGGAAGATGACCATTGCAGTTTTGGTTTATCTAACACTTGATATTTCTTAATCTTCAACGAGAATCTTCAATTTTCATAGCTTAAACGCTTGATAAGAAAGTTTTGATTTGAATCTTTAAAGTGTTTTTGTCTCTATTAGATTTGTTTGTTTCCTTAAGGTTCTAATAAAACATTGATACTATAGATGTTGAGAATAAAATTTCAAACAATTGATATTTATCTAAAAATCATTTGATCGTTACGACTTGTTTATAAGTTAAATTTAAGCTCAAAATTCATGTCAGATTGGTGTGGTAACATTGTATTCTTTTTTGTTGTGCGTGACGGAAAACCATTGTGAAAATGTTGGTTTAGGACGGTAGTTTTGGGAGAATAATAGCACTCATAGATTATGTAAGGCACCATACAATTGTATAGGGAGGAGTGGGTTGTATATGCGATGCAGTGCTCTAGGATGGGAAAAGAAGGTGTTTGCACAAAATTTCATGGAGCAAAAAACAGGATGAGCAGAGTTATATGTGATTCAGTTTGGGTGCTTGTTGTGGTGATAAATAATTATCTGTAATCTGTTTGCTCTGTTTGTTTGATGTACGATCTTGTATAAGGGTTGAGACACTCCAAAAGTATCTCCTTAATTTAATTCATCCATTGCTGGTAAAAAAAAAACAACCATTACCATAAAAAAATTATAATTCTCATGTTGTAAGAAAATATTATAATTCTCATCTTTATTTAATTCTAATTCTCCATCCATTAATATTGATATTTGAATATTCTTTTTGCTTACAGCATCTAGGACAACATTAAATTTCTCAAAAAGGTACGTACATAAACCAAAAATTACAATCTTTGAGGAATTTCACCAACTCTTCTAATAAAATAGGTACCTCAAGCTCATAAAATATTAAAAAAATTAATTAAAAATTATGTGTTACTACTAAACTCTTAAGAAAAAGTAATGCCAAGTATATTATTAAAAAATGACGTGTTATTTTTTAATGATAGCGCAGAATAATTTAATTAATTGATTTTAAATTGATTATTATGCATTAAAATTAAGAAATATATAATTAAAAAAGATAATATTGTTTCCTTCTTTAAGGTTTGTATACTAACATATTTGAATCGATATATTTTAATAAAATAAAAACATCGTAATCAATATTCTAAAACTAAACTAAAGAAAGATGCAAAGAAAGCACTAAGGAATGATGTTACTGAATATCGAACCTCAAAAGGTTAGTAAACAAATGATATATCTCTACTTGAAAAACTACAAAAAAGAAAATAAGTGCATTTATGTAAAAAAAAAAAACAATATCATCTTCATAATAATTTTAATAAATATAAATTAATTTTAATATGAATATATTATATTATGTATACACATTATTAAATTTTATCATTATTTAATTTCAAAATATAAAATGAAAATGTATACATATATCATCTTTTAATGGCCCAGTTGGTTTCGTCTTTGCATTCGGACATCACTACCTAATTACAAAAAAGATGGTTTTCCTTTTTAACTATTTACCATTTTTATTGTTCTTAAACCTTATTCTAGATTTACTAAACTTTTCCAACATATTAAAGTACCTCCCTCACTCTAACTATTTACTCATTCAAATTACTCGTCTACATAAGGTTTTACAGTCAAGATCTATTATTCGTTTTAATTACTTTAATCAAGTTCCTTAATTACTTTGGTTTCTTCAATTTCTACACTTAAGGCATCGTAATTCACGAATTATATATTAAACTTGGTTAATTTTAAAAATTATTAGAATCTTGATCTTCAAACACATGGAATAGGCATATTGAAAAAGATTCCAAGACTTTCCTTTCCTACACATGCTCGTGACATACAACAAATTTTCAAGCCAAGAAGTTTCTTTTGTCACTTCACCAAATCACATATATTCGTTAATTTCCATCACAATCATCACATATATTAATCTAGAATCACCCCAAAACAACCACCTAATCAATCTCATCAACGTATAGATTGTAGCATAGAACGTATATAAAAATGGTTAATAAACATCAACTTAATGGAATTTGAGGGACATATCCCATTCATTGAACTATTATGTGTCTTTCCTCTGCCTTGCCCGAAAATTCGTGCAACAAAAGACAAAATAAGTGGAGGAATTATTAGTCAAGCTCTGTGCAAGCAAACTTGGAAACTAACACAAACCTTGATAACTTAGAAGAATTTAGAGGTGAAATGGAAGAATCTTTTTGAAGAGAAGTGGTAAAGTATGACTCCACCACCCATCAACCAAGAAGTGAGTTGTGAAAAACATACTAAGGCTAGTTAATTCTCACCAAACACTTCAGAAATTCATCAAGAGACCAGTTTCAATTAATCTTATCATCGTTTTTTTAAAGTCCATCAAATAACTAGAAAATTCTTCAAAAACTAAGAATATCGATAAAAAAAATACAAAATCGTCAAAGTTTTGGTTTGCAAAAAGAGTTAATAAGAAATGTTATAATACAATATCATTTTAACTTTTTTTTAAAAGTAAAACCGACCTAAAAGATTTATTAGTGTAACTCTTATGTCATTATTGAGTCACTTGTATATCCCTAAAATTGTGGTCCTCAATTTTACAATGTAGGCAATTTTATGGTATTTATAGCACTTTGCCTATAGGTCTGTTATTTTTAATTTTGGCAACACTCCTTCTACATGGCAGCTCTTCACCCACCTCCTTCTTCCACAACTGCCTACTTCGTAGGTTAAACTAATTTACAACGTCGGTGGTACAAAAAAACCACAAGTCAAACTGCAATTTTTCTTTTAATAATAATTTGTAGAAATTAACTAGCTAAATAGGTTAGCATCATAAGTATGAAGCACGTATAAATTTACGATTAAATGAGTGAGTGGAACTCTTTGGGCGATGGATGGATGAAGTGGAGTGGTAACTATTATATAAAATTCAAAAAAGAAAAAATAGATTGATAATAATGCGAGTCATAGGTTGGTTCGGTTAGACGACTTTTTAAACTACCAAGGCGCGGAAGTTGTGGAAAATACAAATAAACTTATTGCAAGATGGTGAGCATCAAGAAAACAAAAATTTTGCCACGTCAAGCGATGGTAAAGCGTTGTTTGGTAACACGTCAACGTAATTAAAACTCAGAATCACAGCATAGATATAATAATAACAAAAGAAAAGGGGAAATCACGGTCGTAAATTACGTTTATGTGGATTGCAGTAAATAATGAAGGGAGGCAGAAGAAAAGGAAAAGTAAAAGGGTGTGTGTAATTGTGTAGTGGTAGAGAAAGAGAGGTACGGAAAAGAAGAGAAGAATAAGAGAAGGTGGAAGATGAAAGATGAAAGATCAAAGATCCCTGAGCTGCCTAAGATTGACAGGAGATATGTATCTGTTGTCTCCGTCAAGTAGCTGCTTAGCCAGGATTAGGTTTGCAGCTTCGCTTGGATGATAAGGATCCCAGAACACGTGCTTGTACCTATCACTGCACATACTCGAAGTAGGCCCACATGGAATTATCCCTGCGAATTGGCCCCCATTTCCGCAGCAAGCTCTACTTGCTGTTCTGAATCCTGCATTTTTATTTCCTATCAACAAACTTTTATGCTATACATTTTTTTATTTCTCAAACAACTTCAATACAATAGCAATTAAAATGAAACTAGTTATTTACCGTATTTCTTATAATTTTTTATCACGTCCGAGACTAAATCGTAGACATTGGCAAGGACGAAGGTGGCGCCGGGTAGGTTGTCGTTTAGCTCAGCGACCAAATCCTTCAATCGACCATTGTATTGAAGCGCCAGTTTGTTGGCCAAGTCCACACACTCATCTTCGTTCAGCTGGTTTATCGTCTTCTGGTAAGGTATGCACCCTATTGGCCCAACGTTTCCTATCACAAACTTTCGACCATCCATTTCGTACAGTCTCTGCCATTCAATCCACGTCACTTAAATTAATCTCAATTATAGATTTTGGTGTTAAATTTAAATTGTGGTGGTTACCGTAAGTTGGGCCCTGAAGTGAGTAATCATGTCATCTATGAAAGAATCTGGACTTTGAGAAATTCTGGCTCCGATGGAGAGAACTGGGAGAAGGTAATTGTTGAGAAAATCATTTGCCCCAACAGTGATAGAGAAAATCGATTTCTTCATTATGTACTCTTTTGCTTTTGATTCACCCAGCAGTTTGTCAATTTGTTTTCTTGTTATGCTGAAGTAATCTATTTGAACATCCATTCCTATTCTATTCACCTGAAAACAAAAGCATTCACAACAAACAATTATATTCCTTAATTATTAAACAAAATGAACAGCGGAGAAAAAAAATACTCACAAATATTCTTCCAGTAGCATTCATTATCCCTCCCCCTCCCGAAGCATAGTTCACTCCACTCAGTATGTTTTTCCCTGTTGCATTTGGTGCTAAAAATGGTACGGCATAATTTGGTTGTCCCAATTCCTCTCCTGAAAAATATTAAAATGCAAACACCAAGACATTATGTTAAGAAAAGAAATGAAAAATGTTTTTTCTGTTCATTCTTGAACGACATTAGTCATAAAGAAAGTGGTGCAACATTGATGCAAAAAACACTCTTTGTTCGTGAAGTTTAATGAAATTACTTTCAATATTTCTCTTCTCTTAACACTATACTGACATTTCTAATTTTTTATATTAACATAAGAAATTAAAAGACATATGTGTTAGAGCAAATTCTGCATGATATGTGAGAAAGAAGGGAAAGTTACCAACTATATCACCAATGGTTCTTCCATTGGTGTAGCGGCCAGTGGGGTTTCCCCCCGAGGCCTTGAAATCAATTCCATTGGGAGCGATGTTTGCCTTGGAAAGAGTTGACAAATAGTTATTGTTTCCAGCATCCACCAATGAATCTCCAAAGATGAAAGAGGCTCCTAACCCGTTTTTCTGACCATCAACATTTGCATAAAAGCTCGTGTTCACTATCAAAAACAGAAGCACCAGCATGTCATAACAATTCAAAGCCATGGCTGCAAGTGAAAAGCCCTGCCAGGAGGCTTATAAGGACCATCTTTTTCCCTTCCCGTGAGAAAACTTGTAATCATGTTTTAATCAAGTTAAATTTGGTTTGACCCTTTTATTATTAAAAATAAGATTCCAAAGGAGTGCACTGGATGAATAAAGATTTTCATGCGGTTGGTCATCAACATCTCTGCATATTTCTTACCCGGCAGTGGAATTCATCAATTAAAGATTTTGATTTCGTAGCCCAAAGTCACAGGGTGCCTAGTTTTGTCCACCATGACCTACTCAACAAGACAATTAATTACAGAAGAAAGTTGTGAGGGACTTTGGTGTTATTTGATGATCTTAAATAAAATATATTAAAACCAACCCTTCACTCCTAATTTCATGATGTTATTTACTTCTTTTGAGTAAGTAATAGAACAGTCCATCTGCACTCAACAACTCAGGAAAACCAGGTTTTGCCCTTTCCTTTATCCTTCCAACTGCTCAATAATGCCAAATGTTTGGATTTTTATTCTATTATTTGAAGTTTGAGAACAATCTTTTTGGTATACTTGTGTTTTTTTGTACGATGAACCAGGAGAGCTCCATGAGGTATAATTTTAGGATGAAGGGGCTGAACTGGGCTAAGAGGTTTCGATCACAAATGGGCCAAGCAAAATATTAAAAATAGGAGAAAGAAACAGTAAATCTTAAACTTCTACAAATTTTAAAACTTATTAATAATTCATAATTGTTCAGGTATGTTAACCTTGATTCTTTACCCTATTTCTCATTTATCTCAATTCAACATCTATTCAAAATATGTTTTCATAACCACGCTTTCAAACTTTATCTTATAATTAATTTTGTAAAATTAAGTTAGGTTTAAAATCCATTATTTGATATGAGATTAGAGTCTTCTATAGTATATTCTAACTATAGTTTATTTGATTTATCAGACCATCAGTTCTCAAATCACTCATAAATATATAGTCTCAGATTGACAAATCGACATGATGGGATGTGTTAAAGATCTTACATCAACTAAAAATAAAATATTTTGATAATATATAAAACACCACCATTTTATGTAGCTTTTCCCTCAAATCTTTGCATATGAGGAGGATGAGAGATTATAAACATATTATTTTGATAAAAACATGAATGAGAAAATAATTTTACATGAAGAAATGCTATATATGATAGCAAGCTAAAGTTAATTAGTTATTATAATATGTATTGATTTTAGATGTTTTTTAATTCAAAACTAATAACTTATTTGTCATTTTCTTATTGATTATGATATTTGCTTCGAAATTTCTTGGTCTCCAAATTCATTTTAATTTTGTTGGAGGTAATAAACTGTTAAATATGTATCTCTTTTCATACACACTTTTTTAAATATTTAACATTTTATTCACTTAGAATGATGCATTCATACCAAAAAATTATTAAATATAAAATCACTGTAAGCAAATGATAACTTTTATTTAATTTATTTATATTATTATAATATTCTAATATTAGGGTTGCCAAGAATTATATTGGTTGTCAAATTTTGGTTTTGTTGAAAATATAACAGAAAGAATTTATTTGGCCTGAAAAATGTGAATTGATAAGAAATGAATAATAGGTTAATAGCAGTGAAGTTACATTGCATCATAGTAAAAAATAGTATTATCCAAATTTTTTGGCCCTTGATATTCCTGCGTGACATGCTACCCGCTAAAGAAAGGATCTCTTGATGATTGAAGAATGATTGAAAACAAAACAAGAAAGTTTGAATGTTTGGGTCCATTAAAAACACATAGGTTAGAAACAGGAAATGAAAAGGCCCAATAATGTTAATAATGTATGAGGTGTGAGGAGTAGTTATTAGCTTCCAAAACTTAGAATAGAGACACACACGTGCAACCAAAAAGAAAGGATACAGGCCCGTTTCACTCTTTCACAATGGACCTGGCTCCATTATCCCATCAATAAACATAACCAAAATACTCATTTACCATGAATTTTCATCATGCTCAAGGACATAATGGACCCCTCTATTCTAGGTTAAAAACAACTAACCCTGATTTAAAATATGCAATCATTACCTTTTTAGAAAAAATTATATGCATTCATTATTTTTATTTATTTATAATCATAAAAACTACAGACAAATAAATTGGTGGTCTGAATGACATTCATTTATGAAGAAGTGAGCATGGTTTGAATGTAGCAAACAAGAGAGTTTGTTATCATTGAAGATGATAGAAAAGTCAAAATGAAAAAGGGTGTCTGTAGTGATTGTTTATTTTGAATTGTGAATGAAGATGCCCTAATCCCTCCTTTGGGAAAAAGTTAGGAAGCACTTGATTATGGCTTGGTGTAGATGGAGAGCACAGTAATGGAAGTTTTGGTAAGTGAGGCCCCATCACCCCACTCAACCATGTCCCTTTCTATCCCTTCTTTCATTTGAAGCCTCTCTCAGACATGCAAAGGTTTCTCTTTCTTTTCAATTTTATTTTTCAGAAAGTGGGGTTGCCTGTGTCGGATGGGAGTGGTTGTGTTGTTGAGGCAATTTGGAAGTCTCACAAACTCACAATTCACAATTGTTTGTCTTTGCTTTCATTGGTTCTATCTGTGCTAACCATTTCATGAAAAAAGATTCTGGTTTGCATCAAAGATGGAATGATGCATAATGCATAATGCATAATGCATACCAACCTCTTTTATTCATCTCTCATCTATCATACTCTCCACTTTCTCTCCTGGTTTTGACCAAGCCCATTTTTGTGCACTGCAAAAAATAACTTGGACTACTAGTGATGAGACTATGATCATGTTCCCATTCAAAACTGTCCACCAAATAATACCAATTATTGTCTGTAGTAATGCACGTGATGTCCATATCCATTAAAGGTGATTAAACCAATACTACTTCATCATGCTTTTCTACTCCTTTTTGTTATAGGGTTTCATTTCACCCCTTTTCAGATCCAATAAAGTTTAAAAAAAAATGTTTATTATCATTTTCTAAAATCTCATCACATTCATTACATGAACGCCTTCATTTTATTTCCAGGAACTTTTGAGTTTTTTTTTATTAAAATAAATCACTCAAAATCAATAGTATTTATAAAGTAATACTGATAATCAATATTCTACAAATAGTTTAAGCGATATAAAAAAAATGACTAAAACATTAAATAAGAAATTGTGGTATGTGTTTAATATTTTCCATACACTTTCAAATTGATTATTTAAATTTAAGATTAAGTTAAACTTAAAATTCATTTCTTGATGATGTGATATAAGAATAATTTAAAATTTATTCTAACAATAATTTGTTAATATTATTGTATTATCCTCATTTATTTAGATCAAATCAACCATAAATATCGAGTGTTATACATGAGTTCATAATCTCAAAAATATAGGTCAAAAATCCAATATTAACTCAAAAACATAAAATTTACTTTAACAATAATTTATTGATCTTATTATATTATCCTCATTTGATTAGATCAAATAAACTATAAATATCAGTGGTATACACAAATTCATAACCTTAAAAAGATAGGTTGAAAATCCAACTAAGTCAATTCATAACCTTATTAATTACAACAACTAAAAAATAATTAAGTTAACAAAAATTGTTTACCATTAAAGTTTTACCCAAGGATTAAAAAAGGTATAAACAACTTTAATTGTACGAAAAGAACAAAGTTTATTTGATTGACTTACTTTTTTGGAAAAAAAAAATCCATTATTAGATTAATATTTTCTCTCACCTATTAATATTAACAGCAAGCAAAGTGAGAAAAAAAAACTATTTTTTTTTAAAGACAAAGTTAAAGAAAGAACAGAAGGCATGTTTTGAAAAGATTATCAAAACGAAAGAAATACGAGGAACATAAACAAAATAAAAGATAATGATCATATAAGTAGTAGTTAAAATATATACATATTCATTTTTTAATCAATAAAATTGGTTATTATTTTTATTCATAAGAATTGTTATTTATTAGTTTAAGATAAAAATTGTTATTTATTAGTTTAAGGATTTCAAGTGATGTGATATATATGGTATTGCACACATAAACTATAGAGGAGTCATTAAAAGGTTAAAATTGCAAAATATGCATACATTAAATTTGCGTAAGAAAATTGCTCGGCGGCATGGAATATTTTATAGACAAATTCTAGAGGACCACATTAGGGATAAGTTGGGTCAAAGAATAGTTAAGGATAATTGTTATAAAATTGACCCACCCTCTAACTTTTCTTCATCACTCATTTGACAAAGAAAAGAACAACACTTTATTCTTGAACGATACAACAACTGCTAACCCAGTGGTCAATTTGTTCCTCAAATCCAATAAAAATAGAAAGTAAATATAATGTAGTCAAGAGACCTTTTTCTTTATCAGTTTAACTTCTAGGGTTTTGTGCATTATCATTGATGATGGAATCCTAGAGAGGAAGTGAAGTGGTTTTGTTTTCAACTTTTTAAAAGTAATTTGAGTTTTTTTTTTTCTTTAACGTTGAATTAAATTAAGGTTATATTTGGTGTAGATGGTATAGAGTTCAATACGGAAAACAATAGTTCTATCATGTATAACATTTTCGGATTTGTAAGGTAATGTCTCGAGTGTAATGATATAAGTTTCCGTTAATCTTACATCTTGCAATTAATTATTTATTAAATTTATCAGTTTTATTAGTTTACGTTTCACATGTTGAGATCACGGATTGAGTCTAATAATAAAGTGAAAATGGTTTTAAAGTCATCTTTTAAAATAATAAAAAAATCTTCTATACTTCTTAGTTGGGGATAGTGATTGTAAAGATTAACAGAATGTGAGATTGTAATTAATTTGAGAATGTAGTTAAGAATGAGACCAAATACAAAGAAAATAAGAAAGAATATTAGTTAATGTAAGGGTGAAATAATCAAAACAGAAACTTACCCGAAAGCTAATAATATTTTTTATTAAAATGAATTATTTAGTTGGAAGACATCCTTCTTTATTAAACATACCCCACAAATATTACATTTTAATTTAAAATGTACTTCAAATAAAATAGTATTTAAAACAGTTTAACCTTAATTAATTTTTTAATGTCTATAAAATAGGATTTTTTATTTTTTTTGTAGTTGTTCTTATTTGCAACTCCCTATTCCCTGTTTTACAAAAATAAATCATTATAATTTCGTATAATACAATCTAACCAAAGTTAATAATTAATAATAGTGGAATTAACATCTCAAAAATTATTTTATCTCCATAACTAAACTACGACATGTAATCAAAATTGTTTTATCTCCACATTTACACATTGTTAGAGGATATAAAAGACGAGCATGTTAACCCACCTATTACACCTCTCCTTAGCCCTCAGATATTTTCAAACATACTACTGATAACAAAATCACACACACAAAAAGTTAAAGATAAAATTCTAATAATTGTGAAGGCAATTATAAAAAAGATATGATGATTAATAAATTTAATAACATTTATTACATTAACTAAATTCTTTAATGATTATAAAATGATTAAAAATCCATGTAGGACCTAGAAGTAAAATAAAATATCTTGCATTATGAGCACTCAAGTACATATCCTAGTAACATTCCTACATACCATTATAGTTTACAATGATTTAACCCTTTCATTGAACCATTACAAATATTTCACCTATTCCCATAATATAATATAGATTATTTCTCTTCTTACATGCATGCCGTGTGGTTGTGGTGCCTTTACTTTGGAGCTGACAAAAGGTAAATCACAAATAAAGTGCCCAAACTTTTACATTCTGTCATTACTTTAGTTTATATCCAAAATCTTTCATTGCTACTTACAGTAACATGTTACAACATTCTGTCTCTTCCATTTCGCTAAATTAGATATTCTAAACCTAAATAAGATAACTATATAATTTCATACTAATTAAGCCTAACTCAATCCTATAAAACTGGCTTATGAGTTGAGGTTTGCACTCGCTTATATACAATGAAATATTTTTATTTCTAGTCGATGTGAAATCTCCAACACACCCCTCACGCCGAGTATGACAACTCGTGCGTGAAATAACATATTATGAGTGATTTGATAACGGTCTGATAGCGGGTAACCTGATAAACTCAACAAACCTTCGCTATAATATGTTTTAAATGGCTCTGATACCATATTATAAAATAGAACAACAAATATGAACAAAAAAGTAAAAAGAATACAAATGATATGAGAATGAATATCTCTAATATTATTCTATGGAGATCAAAACAAATAGTCTCAATTTATACCATCACTACACTCATTTTAGGTATAGTTAAAGAAAGAAATCAAATAAATACTAGAATCATAAAAGACAAAACAAAATAAATATATATATATATAAAAAGAGAAACAACTAATAATTAGAAAAGACACCATTAATAAATATTAAGATCCTTTTATAACTCTGGTATTCATATATTTTAATATAATATTATTTAATTTCGTTAATCTTAATTTAAAATAATTTTTTATAAGCTTTCTTGTTAGAAATTAGAAAATAAATAAAAATAGTTTTTAATTATAACTAGGTCATGAAAGAAGATTAGTCTTAAACTACATTTGAGGAAAATCCAATCTTAAATATGTGTGTCCTAACTCGAAGACTGTATGGATAATTGCTTCTGCAGATGTGCTTTGACATAAACGCTTCTCTTTTTTCCCTCCTTTTTTCTGAAGAAATAATGTACGCTTAATTCAATAATAATGTGTGATAATAAAGGGATAGTACTTTTCTATTTTCTTTTGAGATTGGATTCTTTTTTATTTATTTCCTAACTCCAAGATTCGTATTAGTTTTTAAAATAAACAGTGTAATAATTAAAATAAATAACGTAGTATTAAAGAATAATTTTATAAAAAAATAGTATAACATTAAAGAAAAAATAGATAATTTACTGAAACTTTGATGTAAAAGAACTTAGTTACTAATCATATTTAATGTAATTAAATTAACTAATAAATAAGTTGAGCACGCCCTATAAAAGCTTGAGAAAATTATTTATTATAAAATATATTAAACCCGTGATTTAAAAATACATTATCGATTGTTTTTATGTTTTTAACATTTCCTCAAACTCATAGTCATATATTCTCTCTCTCATATTTTTTATTTTTTTTTTAAACTGTTTTTTCTCATATCTAGTCTATTTTAGAATATGATAATACCTAATAGTAGTTGAGTGACAAGAGATTAATCTTATCTCATCAACTTTTTAAATAGGTTAAGTTTTTATTTACACTAAAGATTTATTGTTTTTTTTATTATTATTTATGATTTTGTTATCAATCTTAGTGATGCCAATTGAGAAAAGTGATAATTTTAACTTATTTTATCATATAATAATTTTTTTATGTATGGATACTTAACTTTTGGTCTCTAGATCTTTGAATAATATTTGTTAAAAAATAAACTTTAAATCTAATTCAACCTTATAAACTTAATTTATAAGATGAGATTTGCACTCACTTATATCATGAAATATTATGAAGAAAATGTTAAGAAAGAATATTTATGTGCTTCTAAAGATGATAAATTTTATAATTATGTTTGTATTCGTAATAATACCGCTCCAAAGATTGAGTAAAAAGAATAAGATATCTCGACAATTTTTTTTATTTAAATTTATAATTTCATTCTATTTCATATAAGATAAAAAAAATTAAAATAAATTAGATCAGTAAGATACATATAAAAGTATACTATTCACATATATTTTTATTTTACTTTATATAAGGATTTGAATTATTTTTTTACTGATTAATTCGATAAATGAGTTTTAATGTAGTTAAAAAATTATAAAAGATTATTTTATTTTGTTTAATATTCACTCATTTAAATATCTGACATTAAATCTTCAATCACAAATTACTTCAAGTTTTTTTTACATGCATCAACAATTATAATTATAATAAATTATGAGTTGCAAAAAAAAAAGAATTACAATTATCTATTATAATTTTAAATATATAGATATTGTTTATATTTATTTGTCAAGCAAAAAAATATATTTTAAAGAAATTAAGAAATATGTATATTTAAAATAAGAAAAATAATAATTAAATAATATATCATCATCAACTAAATAACTTGAAATAATTAAACACGACGAGGATACAAACACTTATATTAAAGGACTATAATCATAAATAATATAAAATAATTAAACAGTATGAGACTAATAACAACTCACAAAATAATTATAATTATAGATAACATATAGTAATTGAGCAATAGAAAACTAGGCACACTCCACCAAACATTTATAATTATATATAAGAAGATGAGACTAAGACCACTACACTAAATAAATAATTATAAAATAAATGAATAAATATAATATAAAAAATAACAAATATCTCGTTGCCTTACTTTAATTTAGAATTTCAATAAAAAAACAACAACAAAAATGTTACATTATCATTTAAAATTTTCGCATTCAATTCTCTCACATACATTTTTTTTACATTTAAGTTCTTTCTTTTTACTTTTTTTTTTTACCAAAATAGTGTAACTTGATTTCGTAACTATAAAAATGGATAACAATTTTTTTATTACGAGATTAGGTAAGTTGTATATCCGTAAAGCAACACACAATCATGAATCAACGGTAGAAAAATAAACTACACAAGATTTAACGTGGTTTGGTCGCCAACTGCAACCTATATCCACACGAGCAACTACCTGTTGCACATCCATTACAAGTACAATGATCTTTTTAAATAGAGATTATAAAATGGACACAATGATTAAGTTCACCCACTAAACATGTGTTTAGTCAGCCCAACCCAATTGGTCATTACTTCATACCAACCGTAATATAATTTTAATATTTAAAATTATGTATATGAAAATAATTTTAGTTGTTTTCATTTAGATGACTTCAATTATTTTTATTTAACACTTAAATTGTGTCACTCGTACATTTTTAATGTAATTTTTTAGTCAAAACATGATTTTGATTTTAAATTTCACCAACACAATTTATCTTTATCTTTATTATTGATCACAATTTTTTCACACAAAATTATATTATCAAGATACCACATATTCAATCTCATAATAAAAAACCTTTTTACCTTTTCACGTAATTATAAAATAAAATCACACCATTTTAATGAAAAAACCTACATTCCACTTACAATTTATCAATTTACAATGTGCTGTAGACAAATTTGTTATGATTACTTTTGGTTGGTTTTCAACTTGGTTGGTAATTTGGTTAGACCCATTGTTGGCTTCATTTTTGTTGACGGAAAACATGTGCAGAGATAAGATGTAAGCTTATTCTTGCATTAGAAATGACATTTAATAAAACACTACAAAAAAAACTACCATCCTATGACATAATTAGTTATCATTTAAATTTATACTAACATTATAACTATAATTTTAAATATTGTAATTATTTAATAACATTTGTATTAGAATATTATAATTATTTAATAATATAATTATAATGTTGTATAAAAATTGATAATATTATAATTTTCCCTTACTTATAAAAAATTCTATCCTCAAAATTTTCATTAGTTCAATCAAAATAAAGACAATTTTTTTGAATTTTATTTTTCAATTCTCACTTAGTGTACTTTGACTATTTTACTCTAGAAACAATTATTACCAGTGAATATGTATAACTTTTAAATGTTTGACCCTCTGGTTTCAAAAGTAATATTATTCTTGGTATAACTTTCATTAATATATCATAATATTCTTAAATTCAAGAGTTCAATTTTTTTTAGCATAATTTTTTTTGTTTTCTTTGAATTGTTCATATTCTTTTCTTAAATCATTTTGGTTTTATTTGTGGTTTGTTGAACTAGACTTAAGATCAAATTTTCTTTAGTCTCAAACTATCATAAATGGATTATGTATTTTCTTCCATACATAACTTCATTAAGTTTTATACCTATGCTATAATGGGAATTGTTGTATGTAAATTCGATGGAGGTGCACTGTCTAGGGTTTGGTGGGTGTTAAGTGATTGATAATTAGGATTTTGTCCTCCTACGTTGTTTTTTGGACATGTGTGATTGGTGATTGATGACTAGGATTTTGTCCTCCTTCAGTGATACAGTTCGTTAAAGGTGTGGCTATGTTTTGCTGGTTTTTCTCATGGGTTTCTCATTGTAGTGTCTAGTTTGCAGCATTGAATATTATATGATTTTATTACTGTTGTTGAATGCAAAATGAGAGTCAATTTGATTCGATTTTGGAAATTTAATTGTTTCTCTTTATTGTTTGTATAAGAGTAACACATTAGAGAAAATTATTTTGTTTGCCTTCTTATCTTCATTTTTATTTTCATTTTTTGGTTTAAACTCCTAATACAGTTGCTTAGACTACTCTTGAGATTTTTTTTGTTTAGCTTCGCATGACTTCTTGGTCTTCTCTCTCGGTTTGGACTTTCGTCTTACTACTCCTTTGATTTGGACTTGGGCTTGGGTATGATTTGTGGACTATTACTAGCTGGACTGGGTCAATTAGATTTCTTAGCCTTTGGTCTTGGTATCTGTTCACGGGTGGGTGTGTCCAACAACAATATAATTTCAACAGTAAGTACATTCTGTTAACGTTAACGTGTATATTTTATAATGGGCACACCAATAAGTACTCCTTTATTGTGCTTAAAACCCATTTAGGCTATTTCTTTTTATAGCTAACATTTATTAAATATACTACCATTGTTTGAGTTTGTATAATGGGTTTTGCTACCTTGTTTTACTATTTAATTGTTTATTCATTTCTTATTTGTTTTTTTAGTCTTATTGTTAACCTTTTCACCTTTCGGTCAATCTCTCAGTTTTAACCTTTCAGTTTTTTAACCTTTCGATAATTGAGCCTGGTCAATACATTTATTCACAACTCTTTTGATTCCATAAAAATATTTTTTATTTATTTAATTGAAATAATTTTTTTTACACTCTTAATATTTTTTTTTTAAATCTTTAATGTTAAATCTTCAACTATAAATTATTTATGGGTTACAATAAATTTTTTAATTCATTTTTATTATATTTTTAGACATACATCTGGTTTTTCATTTATTTGTCACAAGAAGCTTATATTTTAAATTAAATTAAAAAATATATTTAAAATAAGAAGAAACAAATATTAACTAATATATTATCTTTAACTGAATAACTTAAATAATTAAACAAGATAACTCTACCAACTATTATAGTTATAAATAATATAAAATAATAAAATAAGATGAGATTTATTCCAATAGGTAAAAACAAGGTCCATAATAAGTAAAAAGATCAGATTCAAACTTAATAATAATAATAATAATAATAATAATAATATTACTATTATAACTATTATTGCAAATTTGAGTGCAATTGCAAATTTCCCCCTTTTAAAATCTCATTTAACTTGTTTCTACTTGAGTGCAATTGCAAAATTTTCCCTTTTCAGTTAACGTAAAAATAAACGATAAATATTTTTTCTTTCTTTTTTAATCTAATTAGTTCTAAACACAACTTCTACGGATGACAATTTCAACAACTAGTGGAAGCAAAATTATTAGTGTCAATATCTCACCAAGTCTTTTTTTTTATAAACCCTCGTTTGTTAATATATAATTTTGATGAAAGTGAATTATATAAAATAATCGTAAAATGGTTTTAGTATATTACAATTTAGATTAAACAAGAACGTGGCATTAAATTTTGGTGTCATTAAAGAAACAGTAAGATACATAAATCATAACATAATACTGGGTATTTTTATTAGTGTACTACAAATTAAAAACTGAGATATGATACTTAAAAAAATGAAAATGAAAGCAATTAATCGCATTAAATATGGGTAGACATTTAAAAGATGAAATTGAATTTGAAAATGTTATACCTGCAGATATTTTATATATGATAGTATTAATTTTGCATCTCACATTTAAGTACGTTAGACGCATACATACCAAACGCGACGCTATAGAAAAGAAGACGTACAAGTGCATTAAATAAGCAACTAAACTTTACTATCTTTAGCGTTAAGTAGTTGTCTCATTATCACCATTCACCTTTATTTACGTTACTTACATAATGAATATCACCACTCATCACTTATTTACCAAAATATATATATATATATATATATAATTATATAAATAAAATAAAATTTAACAATATCTAAATTTATTTAAGTGCCTTTAAAAAATTTATTATCTTGTTAATTTATTAAAAATGTAAATATTTGATAATTTAAAATGTGAATTGTCAAATATTTTATTCTCTTATTTTACTCATTAACAAAACGATTCACTCCTTTGTATTTTTCTTTGCGTTTTTTCTTCTTCTCTCATCTCATATTTATGAGTCCATTTTTGTTATTATAATCATAATAATAAATAATTAAACTAATCAGTAAGTAACATTCTTTTATTTAGTTTCAAAATCATAGAGTATATCTTTACGACAGTTAAAACCTATGAGACTCGGACACTTATCTTAAATGGATGTATCTGTGTCAGACACACGTATCGGTGTCGACACTTGTACAACACTTGTACGACACTTATCGGTGAAGTGATCAATTCAAAAAATATTTGTTGAATTTTGAAAACTCTAACACGATTTTAACACAATTTTAAAAGGTATAAATACAATAATTTTCTAAAAACTCAAATTTATTGTATCAATTTTTATTATGATTATAAAAATAAGGAACAAATTCTTTTGAACCAGTCATGAAAAATATTTTCCTACTCCCAAAAGAATCTGAAACATACTTTTGCACATAAATATTTATTTTCAATTTATATAATTCAAAATTATATAATATATAGATTTGTGTCCCCGTATCCTACATTTTAGAAATTATAGTATCTCCGTATCTGTGTCGTGTCAGTATCTGTATCTGTGCTACATAGGTTATAACCGTTCTATTTATTTTTTATTTTTTAATATATGGTTTACTGAAACTGTGAAAAGAGAATATTTAGTATTTTTGTAAAATTTTAAAATTTAATTATTAAAATTGATAAAATTTATAAGAATATTAAAATGTGTAAGTTAAGAAGTAGTATTAAGATTAAATTTTGACTGAAGTTGTATTAAAATGATACGATTTACCTATCTTTTAAAGTTATTAAAAATAGGAAAAGGCATGCTTTAGAATGGCATGGTTTTAGGTAGTAATAAGAATAGGAGAAGTAATTATAATAATGTGTTAACATCACGCAATGTCATGAAGAAGATATGGCAGACGTGTATTTGAAATTTTGTAATTTTAGTTTTGATTGATCCAAGCGTTGACCAAAATGTCTGATTTTAAACCAATATTTATTGACAGAGATTGTTTCTGGAATCGATAATGAAACTTAAAATACAGATCAACTTGATCATATTTTTTTGGGTTCCATTTCCGATTTCTTCGATACTTTGTCTCTTCCAAAAATTAAACATATAAATAAAGAAAGAAAAAAATCGATGTTGTTGATCTGGCTCAATAAACAACATCCTCAAGCACAAGACACTGACACAAAAGGTCTATTATTTTAAAAATTGAACAAAACTCAATGAATGTTGTTCCTTCCAAACAAAATACATCATTGGAGGCTAAGTTGTTTGATAGGTTCATTTGTGTTGGATCTGAAATGTTGAATCTAACACTAAGCTTTCTTCCATGCTCCATGATCTGGATCAAATCAAAGATTCGTTTTTAAATTTTTCTCTCTTTTACCTTTTAAGGGTCTTCAGGAATAGATTCTTTCTAATTTCAATAGTACCAGATTGAATTTGAAACTTAAAGCAACACCTTTGGCTTTGAACCAAAAACAAAAAACACACAAGCTTCTTCGTACTCATTTAAATTTCCAAATGTCATAAAAGTATCAGAATTCAAAATGATCCATGAAACATCTGATATGGAATATTATGCAACCACCTTACATAAGGCAACTTTACCTCATTAAATAACTTCACCAAACATTTTGCAAGTAACAAGGGTTTGGGGGAAATATTCATTGCTGCTTTTCCGCTGAGATATATAAGAAAATTTGAAATAAAGAATAGCCCTGTTTTAAGATATCATTCGATAATATATTTGTTTATTTTAAAATAAATACACTTTCGTTAATTAATATATTTTTAATAATATAAATGTGTACATTATCATTTTATTATATAGTGTTATGTATGATGACTTTATTGCTTTGTACAATGGTTATATAAAAAATAGATGGAGAAGATGATATAATTTAAAATGGTAGTAATTATTTAGAAAAAGAAATGTGAAATAGAATAATGGAAGGAGGCTGTGTGGGTGTGATGGCATTAAGGGGTTGGAGGCTTTGAACTTTGTGGTTTGCCCAGTTGGACAGATAACAGCTTTTACAAGCCAGCTGATTATTTGACTTTTAACCATGACTTCAGCTTGTGGGTCCCACCACAACATAGAGAAAAAGGAACCTCATTTCTTAAATAATGTATGCAAAATCGAAAAATCATTTTAATATCCTTAACAAGTTTGGTTTTTGCGAGAGTCAATGTCCCTTCTCCCTGGATTCCTAGCAACTGTTGTTTTTCTAGAGTTGAAACATTTTAGAGAGAGAGAGAGAGAGAGAGAGAGAGAGAGAGAGAGAGAGAGAGAGAGAGAGAGAGAGAGAGAGAGA
>Ga0123342_1000799_pt1 | contig 51277 bp, 18 predicted proteins | sample Turbeawhitnodule_FD_89960 | JGI IMG/M metagenome (GOLD analysis project Ga0123342, IMG submission 89960) | Root nodule microbial communities of legume samples collected from Mexico - Turtle bean Mexico white nodule | ecosystem: Host-associated > Plants > Roots > Nodule | place: Mexico: Nepantla...
AGTATTAAGGAAATAATAATTATAAAATTATATGCAATTATTGTATGCAATATTTGACGATATTGTACCCAATTATATGCAATTAATTTAATAATTATAGAATCTCATTATTAGTATCCTACCACCTAATTAGATTGTAATTTGGAGAGAGAAACTCCCTATATATTTACTATACTGATGTAATATACACATAAGAGAAAAAGTTTTCTCCTTACCATTTTGTATCATTTTCTTATAGAAGGTTCACAATCACTTAATATTTGTTTGCTAGTGGAGAAAAGAATATGAACCATTAGTTTAACAAAGATAAAAAAGGGGGAAAATGAAGTTTGAGAAAATAGAAAGAGGTCAGACCATAAAGCTGTTCGTACAAAATAGAAAAAAGGATATTGAAAATTTGTTGAATACGCAACACGTGGTTTTCTTTATAGTTTTTTTTTAATAATGTTTTTTTATCTTTTATAGATAAAAATATTTATTTCATTTTTTGTATTTATTTCTTTCTAATCACCAATATCTACTTTATTTGTTACTTTGTTTTTCTTTTTAATTTTTTAGATTCCTATCTTATCAAACATAGTCTTGAAGACAAAATTATGAAATGGTGGAAATTCTTGGAACTAATCTTTTTGATAACAGGAGATTTCAAAAGTGAAGAGACATCATGATGAAGACGTCCCAGGTGGGTTTGCTTCATGCCCAAGTCTTTAAGACATGTTGCCCTTCTTCACTCTGTTTTCTAGAATGTTTTGTATCTTCACTCTGTTTTATACAATGTTTTGTATCACTTATATGGGAATTTAAGTTTAATTTATAAAATTGATTTGAAATGATTTTGATTCTGATAATATATTAAAAATTAATTTTAATTTTAATTTATAAATAAATTTATAAGATAAGATTTGCTTTTACTGATATAAAACAAAATATTTTAAATTTTAATTAAGGTGAGATCTTCAACAACTAAACCAATTATTTTCACTATCACATGAGACTTATTTTATAAATGATGACTACTATGTTGATAATCTGTACCAGATTATTATAATTGAAAAAAAAATATATATTAAAAGTTAGATTATAGATAGAACAATTTTAAAATTATACTGATTTTGTAAGCAGACACTTCTCACCCTTGTGAAAGCAAATTTTTGTACATTAAATTCATTGTTTTTCTACATTCCAACCTCAAAAATCAAAGGTCAAATGAAGCAGGAACTGAATATCCAGCAGTGTGCAATTATGGCCAACATACACTGTTGATTTCTCTGTTTTTTATTTTATTTTACATGGTTGCTATATCTTTGTTAGATTAAATTAGTTTCTTTGCCCAGTTTTTTATATTTTAATTGGCCATGTTATGTTATCGGAGAGTGTGCTTGAGAGTAGAAGAATTATAAGAACTGAAAATTGGATTTTGATTTGATGATGAATGAAGACAGACATGATTGTCTGAAGGCAAGAGAACATGTAGAATCACTTTTGGACTTAAGCCCCCGTTATGTACTACCAGAAGTGGAACAAATACCACTATTCTGTTCTTCATTCTTGCTATAAAATACAGAGTCAAAATAAGCAGATCACGGAGAACAAACCAGTTATTCCAGTTTTTCATCTCAACCAACTTCTGACACCGGGCCATGATTTTCCACAACTCAAGATCAAACCTCGTTCTGTATGCCAATTAGTATAGTGTCTGCACTCTGCACTTCTTCTGGGAGAGGCCCCACACAAAAGCTTTCCACTGCCACAACAAACCACATATCTCAGTCATCAAAACTAGTATCACTTTATATCAGAAAAATGGTCAAAACAGGTAATAGGATGAGAGACACAGAAAAATTATACGTGCTAATCAGGTGTTTGGGTCATTTGGTGCTCACAAAGAGAAACAGAAATAAACATCATATGCAAATGAATAAGGTATTGAAGACATGAATAGAAAGTAAAGAAGGGAGTTATGTGAAGAAGCAATATACTTTTAAAGTCAATTATTGTGGAGGTGGTTTTGTCATCCAATTCTTAGCCATGATGAGTGAGAACACAGAGATTTGTCAACACAGGGATCAAAGTCAATGGCCACAAAACTACGATCCTCTAAGTTGTAGGCACGAACGTTAAAGATATCTGTGAAATAGATGCAATTCTCTTGGTACCCCGTTATATCTTTAGCAGAAACAGAGAAGCTACAACTTTTACCCAAAACAAAGGCTCTATCCCCCAGGTTTTTGACATCAACCCACGTTCCCCACTCTTCGTCCAACTTATAAACCTTGAAACACACCACCGCAACATCACCGTAGTTCCTTCTTCTGGGAGGCTTTTCGTAGAACCTATCAACAACATACAGACTCCCACATGACTCCACCAAATGCTTCTTGTTCCCAAAGCCACACAAGGGAGGAGAAAACTGCACCAACTTCAAGGAAGAGGTATCAACCCATGAAATGGTACCCCACTTGTCAGTCACATAAAACTGACTCTTGAACACGATAACATCATCGTAGAAGAAGTTTTCGTCATCCAGCAGACTCCATTTCTCGTCCCCATGTTTCATGATCCCCAGCTTCCCCTCCAAAAAGATGCAACAAGCCACGGAATCCTCAACATCAACCCAAGGGGAATTGGGAAAGAACACAACTTTGCTTACAAAGGCAGATAATTGACGGTGAATGGTGTATGATTTGCATAACTCGATGACCCGATAGTCCAACAAGTTCCACAACATGGGAGAACTGGTGCCATGAGGGTACAAGATTTTGTCGGATATTGGACTGAGCAAAGTGAAGGACTGATTCTTTGATTCCTGAACCTTGATCAGCCACCCTTTGGAAGAAGGTGCCAAGGGCTCCAAATTGGAGGCTCCAAGGCTTGGTTCAATAAGAAAGACTGTGGCTTGGCTGAGGAAGGTGTCTATGGATTGGTTCAGGGGCTGAGGAATCTGTATAGGAAAAGAAGGAGAATTGGGGAGAGAGAGAGGGATAGAAGATCGACATGACTCACACACACTGCGAAACCTGACAACATCCATGTGGTTTTCCATAGATTTTCCGATCTTTGGCCATAGATCTATGGGAAGTTCAGACCAATCAACTTTATCATCATCCATGGCTTAAAATTGAAACAGTAGTTTGTGTTGTTGAGTTTGGTGTGTGGGTTGATCTGTGTGGAGGGATTTATCGAAAGGGTTTGGGTCCAAAGAACGAAAGTACGATGAAATGATGCCGAAATCACAGAGAAGACTTTAGGAGGATTTCTAATTTCGTCTTCATCAAGTTCTTCATCTTAGTCTCACATTTCAGAAGGAAATTAGGAAAGTTACGATGGGAATGATTGACAAAGTCTTTTTCTCATTTCTTACCACTAAACAATCAATAAGTGAAAATGCCACGTGCTGGGAGCTGGTTGGTAGAAATATTAGGGAAATTATCACCAAAACTGCAACCAATCACTACTTCATTATTCTTTCTTTTTTAATTCTTTTTCTTCCTGTAACTATCAAATTTAGTGGTTACTACCTCTCTATTTTTTTAGTTTTATTATCTTTTCTTTTCTGTTTTTAAGTGGAATTTGAACAAAATATTTACATACTCTGATTATTGATTATCACATCCTTTTTTATTATAATTTGTATGCATCCGTTATATTACAGTTATTATCTCATTTGGTTTATATACATTTTGCATCAATATCCTTGTTTTTTATGTATATATTTTAGTTCTTATTTTTTTAGCTTTATATTAAGGATAAATCTCAATATGATTTTAATTATTTATAAAATGATTCAATATTGTCTATTCTGTTAGATTATTCTTTACCATGTTAAGTGGATGATCATGTTAAGTGGATGATGAATTGACACACAAAGTTACACATGTAAATATAAAAAATAAATTAGAAGTATCTTTAAAATAGTCACTTTTTAGTTTATACATTAAATAAAAGTTAAAAGTAACATTGCAAAAGATAATATTTGAATAAAAATGTCGATATAAAGATAAATCATTCTTAATATTATATTAAAGGAAAATCATTGGAAGAATCCTTCATGTTAAGTCATATAAGCTTTGTTTGTATTTGATGACTAAGGAGGGAGAGAGAGAGAAAAAAAAAGAAAAAAATGGGGTGGTTTTGACCAAAAGGAAAGAGAGTGAAAATAAAGGAAAATAAATGAAATATTTATAAGTGATGTGATGAGTGTGTGATTGATAACTTTTTTTTTAATTAATGAAATTGTAACATTAGAATTTTGACATTGTGATTAAAACTAATTTGAATTAAAATATTATTTAAAAAATTAATTTTTGTCTACTTTATTATTTTAATCTCATTTGTTCTTTTTTATTATTTGTTATATATATTAATAAAATTTCCAAATACAAAATAATAAATTATTAAATACTATACATGTAATTTTTGGATAATAATATGTAATTTATTATCTAAAACTTAAAATCTAAAATACATAATTTATTTTCTGAAATTTTGATAATGTGTAATTTAGAATAATGATATTTAATTTATTATCTAAAGTTGATTTTTTTTATTACAAAATAATAAAGTATTAAATTATTTTTTATATTATTATCACACAAAAATGATAGTATTAATTGCATTACTGACTAAACTATTTAATTCTGAAATATTAATTTTTTATATTTGTATTATTCAATGATATATTATATTTAACCTATATTATTTAGTTGTGAAATTTTGGAAACCAAGTATATAATTTCAATTTTCATATCATCTAGAAAATACACTTAAAACAAAATTAAAATACTAACTTTTTAAACTAATTATATATTCATTAATTAAAACATAAAATAATTGTATATCTTTTTCAAGATAGTGTAAAGAACACATATCACACATAATATAAGGATAAATCATTCACGGAAAATCTTTTTATGAATCCTACATGCTAAATTCATATAATATTTGTCTTAAGCAAAATGCATAAGTTAATTTTGAGAAACCAATTACCAAACTTCTCTAAATTCTTGTTTTTTTTATCAGAAAAAATAAATAAAATAAAATTGAGCATTTCAGGAGTGCCTAAACTCTTATACATAAAATAAAATCAGTTTCCTTACACTCAACCAGCTAAGAATCCAACAGAACCTACACCACATTACCAATAATATCAATTCACCCGTAAAACACATCCTCTCCTCATGATATACAGAGAACCTAACACTTAAACCATGTCTTTATCAGGAGTTTGACAAATATAAAACAACCAAACCTGCAAGAAGAAATCATAAGCCAGATAGACCTACACATAACACTACTTTGCTAGGTTGGAGGACCCGATGAAACTTCACAAAACACACAACTACTTCTAAGTCTGGACAAAAGCTTTAGTTAAAAAATCCAAAAAATCAGTCTTTCAAATACCTCATACAACAATGAGATTCCAAACACCAGTCTCACTAGGAGAAAACAACCAATTTTTTTTTTTACTTTAAATAAATTAATTTTGTTTTATAAAACATTCATTTATTTTTTTCTTATTTTTATCTCATATTCATTAAAAGTTTTATAAAAATAAATCTGTTAAAGTCTATATGAAAACACAAAAAAGGAATTGAATTATACTCCGAGAAAATATTTTTTATATAACTTTTTGTGGCAGGGAACCCAATCGCCATAAGTGAATGTAGAAAACTTAAATGCTTAGTGATTTACAGAGTGAAATTTCTTGCAGTGGAGACTCATTTTTCCAAATGGCAGGGCAATTTGAGATCTGATTCAGATTTCCTTGCAACAGAAAAGATGAAGTGAGTTCAGATCTGAGTTTCAGTTGATACTGCGATTTGATTTGCGGAGAATAATGGAGTTGGCATCATCGGAATTGGAGGCGGCGCTTCCTCTTCCTCTGGCGTCGGAATCACAGCAACCCTACGTCTCCGAACTCCTATCCTTCACTCTTGATCGCCTTCACAAGGAGCCCGAGCTCCTGCGCGTCGATGCCGACCGCATTCGCCGCCAAATGCAAGAGGTCGCCGTCGCTAATTACCGATCTTTCATTGCCGCCGCCGACGCCTTAATCGCCATTCGCCACGAAGTCTCCTCCATTGACAACCACCTCGAATCTCTCGTACCTTCTCTCTACTCTCCCTTTTCATTTCGTTTTTTTCTTGTATTTCACTTTTCTAGCTCTGGTTATATTAAATTCAATCTTTAACCAAGCGGATTTGGTTATTGTTGCAAATGTGATCGTGCTTCGTACACATTCTTTGGGGCATTTCGTTGGGTTGGGATAAAATTAGGTGATTAGGTTCAACTGAGTGTAAAGCGTGTTACTAATAGAATTGGATTGGAAAACTAGAAAACAGGTATAGAAGAATAAGATTTGTATTGAATAGCACTGCTCTTCCTCTATCTGAATCATCATGGTTACAGAACCAAGAGAAAACTTAGAAGCGAGCGAAGCTGAGGGCAATTATGACAGTCCTGAATTTTCTAACGAGCCTCTATTTCAAACTCAATCCCTATTAGTTTGTACTGTGTCACCTTTTCTCTCTCTTTTCCTTCTAATTTGTAAATGACACAACTAGTTAACTTACTGTTAATGTTATTACAGTTGAACGGGCCCTGGTTTGTTTATAACAGAAACCAACCCAAGTTCTAATTCCCTGTGCTCACCCGTTGCATAAGTAATCAGGAATAACACTCTGCACCTAAAAATTTCATTGTTCTCTGGGTACAATTCCTGTAATTGGCGACTGATTACCAAGAAATCTTTAAAACCTGAATATCGCCGTGGTGAATAAGAAATTCAGTGACTTAAGAAGGATGATCTCAGATAGCTATGGCACCAGCTTGCTGCACCTTCAATTTTGAATAATTAGACAAAATATGAGTCAGGAGTTTAGGGTTGCAGTGTCTCACCTAGGGCAACATCTCGGGCTGATTTAAATATTGTTAATCTTGTTCAAAATCTGGAATGAGCCATAAGATCCAAGGTTCAGCTTCTCATTGATTTTCTTAGCCAATGATCTACATCTATAGGGCTGTATTTTAAGATAACCCCACTCTCCTAGCTGCTATTCAACATTTCTGCCATGCTTGGTAGTTAGTACCACCCATAGAAATAACCCAGTCCAAACATACCTAAGGATAATCTCTTCCTGGCCAGAGACAATGGTGGCTTGAAAACCTTGTAAACAGACTACTTCTTGAAGGAAAATCTCTGCTACATCTCAGGCAGTAAGTTGGTTTAGTATTACCACGATGTCCTTGCCTTGAGCTTTTGTAATCCCTCAATAAAATCCATGGAAATTAGTAATGATCGCAACACAAGTGTTTCCACAGGAGTTAAGGTATGACTTTTTTTTCTTCTGTTCTGATAAAGCTTTACTGAGGAAAGCTACTGGGTGATCTCTGTACAGCAAAACAGTTCTGAAACCTTTATCAAATGCATGTAGAACAAAATGTCTTGAGAAATCTGGTCTGTCAAAACTAGATGTGAAGTCATTTCTGCCCAGGGACGACAAATCCAGAAATTATTTAATGAGGTGCTGAAATAAATACAAAGTTAAATAAAAGTTAAATACATCATGGACTTTTAGTTATACACTGGAACAAAATTAAAAATTAATTAAAAGCACTTAATGAAAATTATTTATTATCATACAACAGCTACAATATTGTTAAAGAAATTTAAATATGTATGCTGTTGTACAATGACTTTGAAAGCTGAACATTGATTACTATAGTTTAGCAACCAATCTCTTGCTCTCATTTAAAAATATAATTGTGGCCTAAGTTGTAGACCAAAAAGACATAGTGGAAGCTTTAGTGGCAGGAATCTGTGATTCTGTGCAATCTTCAATAGGGACACTAATCTTGTGTAGTTCACAAACTTGTTTGAGCAGGATATAAAGTGACAGGTGAAAATTCATTTAGAAATTGTAGCTGAATCCAATATTTATTACTTAAATAAGTTTGACAAGTAAGCTATTGGGCTTTGTAAACTGAAGCATGTTTGTTTAACCCAATTCATAAGAGGAGGAGGCCGACATGAACTGGGGGTGGGGGAAGGGGTTTCCAATACCCAGAAAAACATGTAACTGTTGTAAAAAAAGTTAAGGAGGGGCATGGCCCCCACCTCTTCTGTCTCTGGTTCTCCCCATAATGCGTATGACTAATAACTAAATCATTTCTTACTGTAATAACAATTGAGCCTGACCCTGGTCTGTTTGTGGCAGAAACCAACTCTAATCCCGTGTCACCTTATCCCTCTTAACGTACACCTTTTTATTAGATCTGCTATTGGTTTCTTTGACAGACATGTAGAAAGATTAGACAGCTTTCCTGCTGCTTCAATGTGCTATCTTGTTCTCTGTTGTTTAATTTGCCCAGCTTTTGTGATAATACAGTTTCCATCTCCTTGTCATTGTGAATTTCTATTTTTTCTTGTGTGTTTGGTCATAAACATTTTGCATTGAGTATTGATCTCCTCCGTTACAGATAAATGAGATCCCAAAGCTGACATCTGGATGCACTGAATTCATAGAATCTGCTGAGCAGATTTTGGACAAGAGGAAGATGAACCAAACAATGCTAGCTAATCACAGTACTTTGCTTGACTTGCTAGAAATTCCTCAACTCATGGACACGTATGTTAAAAAGGATAGACTATGTTATTATTACACTCCTGGGATTTTCGTGTAGTAGTGTTCTTACATAGTATGATGAGCATTTCCTTCCTCTGTAGAAGCCTTGTAAATTAATTATTTTTGCAGATGTGTACGCAATGGGAATTATGATGAAGCCCTAGATTTGGAAGCATTTGTTGGCAAACTTTCAACCATGCATCCAAAGTAAGTTTATATGCTTCTTCCATACTGTCTATAAGTAATTTAACTTTGAATAAGATTCTTTTTCTTCCTGTTATGCATATATATATATATATATATATTTCTGTTCTTGTTACTAAATGTTTTTCATGGGTGCAAAGGTTACCCGTGATTCAAGCATTGGCTGCAGATGTTAGGCTGACTACCCAATCACTTCTTTCTCAGCTTCTACAGAAACTTCGCTCAAATATTCAGGTTTATGCAGTGTTATGATTTAATAGACAAAGAAATCCCACTTGATTCATCTATAAAAATGTTGCTTTTGTAGTTTCTTATTATTACTGTATCTTACTTTGCCAGTTACCTGAATGCCTTCGCATTATCGGATATTTACGGCGAATAGGAGTATTTAGTGAGTACGGAATGCGTTTGCTGGTAAGATGTAATGATTGTACGGTCTTTCTTGCTTGTCTCTTAATTTTCAGTTCGGTTGCATCTCCTTGGTTTCCTTTTTGGCTTTCATTTGACTTGGCATTTATTTATTTGTAGTTCTTAAGATGCCGAGAGGCATGGCTTACTGGTATACTTGAGGATCTGGACCAGGCAAATCCATACGAGTACTTAAAAGGGATGATCAACTGTCACCGAATGCATCTTTTTGATGTTGTTAACCAATATCGAGCAATATTTGCTGACGACACATCAGGAAGTGAGGAAAATTATGATGGTGGGCTTCTTTTTAGCTGGGCAATGCACCAAATTACCTCACACCTAAAAACTTTGAAAATTATGCTTCCAAAGATAACCGAAGGTGGATCTCTGTCAAATATTTTGGATCAGTGCATGGTGGGCTTCTTCTATCTTACTCTGTTGATTTTGAAATTCGAAAGAATTATGATATTGTATAGACTACATAAATTTGAGGCATATTAGATTTCTAGCAGCTTCCCTTCCTGTGGAAAATTAGGTCAAAGGAGAAGAACACTTAAGTTTCTCCTGCCTGCTAGTACTGCTTGACTCATACAACAAGAAGAAATTACATCTAACATTCTTTTATTTGTACTTTTAACAGTACTGTGCCATGGGACTTGGTTGGGTTGGACTAGATTTTCGAGGCTTGCTCCCATCTCTTTTTGAAGAGTAAAACATGCTCCTTTAATGATCTGTTATTATATTAAGCCATATATTTAAAACATTTTTTAATATATATGATGGTTTCTTTACAGAGCTGTTCTGAACTTATTCTCCAAAAATATGAGCACTGCAGTAGAGAATTTTCAGGTAATGCTGTGAAGTGTAATTATTTTACATGGCAGTTACTGAGATTGCTTTTATGCATTGATCTTTGGTTTATACAAACAAGTCAACATCTAGGGACCCCTTTTTCATTTTTTCCCCGACTAGTTGTCTATCTTTTATGTAGTGATTATGAGATGGATTTGTTCACAGTTGGTCTTGGATTCACATCGATGGGTTCCCTTGCCAGCAGTTGGCTTTTCTGGAAGTTCTGTTGGTGATGAAAATCATGAGGATGTCACTCCGCCCTCTAATTTGATGGAGCATCCACCTCTTGCTGTTTTTATTAATGGTGAGCCTAGTAAATGTTTTCTTCTAGATATCTTCAGGAAATTATTTGTTCATTATCCTTTGCCTATTTTACATTCGTCCAACCACTCACTCACACATGCTAACATACACTCACATACTCTGTTCGAAATATAGAATAAGTGCAAAATGGAAACATCCATGGTTGATGGGTCATGTTTTATGAAGCTTCTTTGATGAAACTTCAATCGGTGCTGTTAATCATGTGATTCCATAATGCTTTATTATGTATGCTTCATATTCTTCCTGCTTTTATAAACCCTTTGTTAAAAGGAGAAAGCAAGAGACATGAAACAAGTCAATATAAAACAACTGAGTATGTTATTATATAATGTGGGTAATAATTACTGAAAAAATAAATTTATAATTATCATAATTATGTAAATTTCCCAATTACCATAATTAAGGATATCTAACAATATCCAACCATTTGCTAATGAATATAAATTAAAGACGTCTAAATATCTGATATCCTTTATCCATTTTAATGTCCACTTCTTGGTGGCTGCAGGTGTATCTGCAGCAATGAATGAGCTACGTCCATGTGCCCCAATAAGTCTAAAACATGTCCTTGCCCAAGAATTGATTAAGGGATTACGGGCAGTTTCTGATTCATTGTTGCTGTACAATACAACGCGAGTGCTACGGGCTAACGAGTCAGGGCTTTTCCTCTCACTCTGCCGGTCATTAATTGAGGTATTTTATTAGTCTTACACAATACAGCTTGATTACTGATTCTATTTTGGGATCATCTACACTATAACCTAATGCAAACTCCTGAACCACTTCATCTGTATTCAATCCAAGATGCTTTCTATAATATATATTACCTTCAAATTCGATTTATAGGTTGCTTATCCTCATTGCGCAACTTGTTTTGGGCGTTGCTATCCTGGTGGAGCAACTCTTGTTATGGATGCCAAGAATGTTTATGATGGAATCAGCCGTCTTTTAGAGACCTCCTCTGCACGAGAACTCCCAAAACCAGTAAACAGTGGAGAATCCAAGAGCGTAGCTGAGAATGGCGAAGTGCCAAAAGTGGAAAATGGAGAAACACCTGATGTCAAAGAATCTGAAACCGTCAATGGCGAAGAGGTGCAGGCAGAAGGCCCTGAAGAAGGGTCTGAAGAAGGCCCTAAAGAAGGCCCTACTTCGCAGAATGATCAAGAAGAAGCTAATCTTGAAAAGCTGCTTGAATAATGACATTTTTTTTTGTTTTTAATTTTGATATTCATCCCCGTTTCAGTGTTTATATCTTGTCACCGTTCGTTTTATTCTTCGTGTACTCTATAAGACGAGTGTCATCAGCTGTAATTATATTATGGGATTACATCATACGAATAGGCCTTAGAATTTGTGTTAGAAGAACTAAGAGATTACTTGTAGAGATCAGTTTTGTTTTTGGGGGATAATATTTCCATACGTTCTACCTTCCAAGTGCCTCATTTCTGCTTTCGTTTTATTAACACTGTTAAGAAAAGAGGAATAGACCAGAAATAGAGCTAAAGTAGAAATTGTTTAATAGAAATAGTTCTGATATTTTTTAATTTAAAAAAATTATATGATTATTTGTTATTATTGTAATTATTATTAATTAATAATATAATAAGATTATAGAAAACGGGAAGAAGAGCTGAAGTTGCATATTTGCTAATTCTGTACAAATAGTTTGTATTCTATAATGATTTTTTTTTTTTGCAGTGAATCCCATGTATTCTATTCACTGAACTACATATTTACTTTTCTACACTAATATTGGTGATGTTCTTTGAACTGAATTGATTTTTCATTTGTGCGTGATCGTGTACAACAAAGTGTCTTCTCTGAATCATCTCGTTCACAGTTTCAAGTAGCTAATTTGCTAACGAAACCCTGAGCCTTCTTTCATAAGTTTAAGAGTAAACTTATGGTTGTTGAGAACTCTCCCATAAGTTTAAGGATAGATGTTACCTAATGCATGTACATGCATGTATGGTATCATGGGTATCCTTATGTGCATTTAACTTTTCCTCTGTTGTAATATAGTTTTCGTATCTTTCTCTTCTCCAATACATGCACAATTTCTCTCCTCTCTCTCTCTCTCTGATGTCATTACACTTTAAAAATCCGCTAATTTTTTTTTTTATAATTTTAAAAATATTTATCATTATATAACTTACCTATTATGTTGAACCAAAGCAAAACGGGATGATGTAAATTCTGCCCCGATTTAACAATTAAAGCTTTATGTCAAGTAAAAGTAAAAGTTCAGTTATGTAGATTTTCTTGTGGACAAAATTCATATTGGGTCTCATATGGCCAAATCCTTTTTTTTATCAGCTATGGCCAAATCCTATGCTAACGAACAACTTAATGATACAAATGAGGTGGATTATAGGTCATAAGGATTATTGTCACTCCAAAGAAAATGGAAGGATTTTGTGATATTTAGCGTATCAGAAAACCATATATATAAGGGGTTTATTAACATTCTGTTATTATAACCTACTAAGACAATACAATCACTTGATGCCTATTATAAATTGCAACTCTTATTATGCCCTCACACACGATACAATTTTGAGGTATCGATGAGCAAATCATTAGATTATGCATGATACTTTTTTTCCGAACACAAGCAAAGAGTGGCTGTGAGATATGCCAGCTTCGTTATTTCACTAAAAATTGTAGTAAATATGGATTGTTATGACTCAATAGGAAGAAGCTAACTGGCTAAAATTGATTGGAGAAACAAAGTCGTTGCCTCCTTCAAATATCGTCTTAGCTGCCAATTCCGAAACTTTCTCAGTAGGATGAAACCAATCCCAAAACAAGAACTCTTCACGATTGTTACACAGACTAGCGTTTTGAGCTTTTATGCATCCACCTTGCCCATTCAGATATCCACTTCCGCAACATGCTGCCTTCGTTTCCTTCAACCCTACACGTTACCCAACATTCAAATACTTCATCACAAACAACACTTTTACTTTATTCTACTCTCTTAACTACTCATCATCATGTAATAAACTTCAGTATGATACATTCTCAGAACCACTAATACCAACTTTATACCTAACAAATAGAAACAAGTGATGGATAAAAATCTTACATCAATGGTTAGTATGTGATGTGTATAAGGGTTGTAACACTCTTAAAGTGTGTATAAAGGTTCGGATATTTCTGAAGTGTCTATATAAGAATTGAGACACTCTCTGTACAAAATATAAGAATTGTGATACTTTCTCGGACTTTAAAGTGTCTTATTTTATTTTATTTGTTCATAATAAGAAAAAAAAAATATGTGGTGGTGCTTACCGAAAGAAGATGAAATGTTTAACAAGATGGTGGTCATAACAAAAGAGTCAGCAAGTGAGTAGCGGAAGCCATCCAATTCTGAACTCAACTTTTGGAGAAGAACTTGAGTTGCAGAATGGAACGCAACTGCAAAATCATTCAGTGCTTTCACACACTGCCCTCCATTGCCAGACGTTATAGCGGGACAGCAACCTATGGGGGCAACGCTTATGATGCCAAATTTTCTAGCTCCCAGATCATACAGTTTCTGCAATTTTAACCCCAATGATTAAACTATAATCAACCATGTCTACAGCAGTTGGTGCAAAAGTTGTTCAAAATTAGGTACCTTTAAATGAGAGTAGTATGTGACTTGCACAAGCCCTAAATATTGTTCTGCGTTCAAACGAATGGAGCCACTGTGGTTACTTGCAAAATCGAAGAGATCGTTGCTTCCAACGCTAATGAGAAACAAAGACTTGGAAACAAAGCTATCAGCTTTGTATCCCAGTAACCCATTCAAACTTGCACGAACCAATGCAAATTGTTTCACCTGCTTTTCAAAGAAAACCACTTCTCCCTACAAACATCAATTTCATGCATACATTATACCACTAAATATATATATGTAATAAAAAAAATCATAATACAAAGTTGGAATATAAAAATTCTAAATGTTATCGTGCATACATGCATGATGCAATTTCCAATTTTCTCTATTTAGAACGTTTTCACTTGTTAATCTTATAAACAAAATAGTGCCCAAGTCAAAGATTTTAACTAATGAAAATGAAAACAAAGATATTAGAAAGTTATATTTGTATTCTTTTTTTTTTTTGGCACCTTATTTGTGCCAACCCTCTTATTTTCAATATTTTATTTAATAGATTTTGGTCTATTTTTAATTATTTTCCAGCCGTATTAGTGTTTTTATTTTTACTTTTGCACACGTTTTAAATAACTTTGAATAAATTTTATTTCAAATAATATATTTACTTTGAAAGATATTTATACCATTCAATCTATAAAATGTCTCCAACCAAAAAAATTAGCTTAGAATATAAAATGAGTTAAGAATATTGTGTTAATAAGGAATGGTTTAAATATTTTGGTTGGAGTGATAAACTGAAACATGCAAAATGTATCTGATATCATCATGTAAAGTAAAAATGAGTAAAACAAAGAGTTGTTACACACAGTAATTAGTAGTAATTACCCATGCCGCGGACCCTGTTTCTGGAAGAATTCCTGATCCTCCTGACGCAAAATTTACACCCTTCAGAATCTTATTCTTCGAATTGTATTCATTTTTCTTAGTCAGAAAAGGTGGTGGACTTTGCTGATAACCGAATAGCCTCGCTAGTTTCCACAGAACAAAAAAAATGCAGGAAAAACATTAGTTATAATTGATAGAGTAGTCATATTTATAGTTAAATAGTATTTACCAATTTGGTCAGCAGTGTTGAAGCCATTACTAAACCTTCCTGTGGGAAGTGAATGATAAAAATCAATGCCGTTGTAGGGGAAGTTGGCCCTTGCTCCAGACCTAAGAACATTGTTGGTTCCAACATCGAAAGTTGAGTCTCCAAATATGAACAATGGTGGGGCATCGTTATTCCCATGAGCTACGTGCATGGCCAGAGAAAAGAGAACAGATAAAAACACCAAAGCATACTCACTGCTCACAAAGGGTGCCATTTCTCAGCTTTAAACCCCTGTGAGAGAATATCACACACAAGAGTAGTTAATTAGTCTGGTACGAACCAAATGCAAAACGTAGAGTTTTATATACAAAGAATAACGAAAATGAAAGGTTAAAATTGTTGGTCATTGTCTCAAACAAATATTATAAGATTATGTAGAAACAAAGACATCGACATGGCCGACCATTGTCCACCATTGTTAGAATCAGCAGGAACCGTTCAAAGCATATATAATCCTCACTGTATATTAATGCAAAAAAAAATCGTACGGCTATTTATAATGTACACCTTTTTGTTTCTTTATTAATGTTACATATTTGTGAAAAGTGGTAAAAACATTTCATCTTTTTTCTTAATTAATAGTGAACTTTATTTGTACTTATTATATAGACAAAGGGATTCTAGAGAGTACTCCAAATTGTTTTTCGTCCCAAGTCTTTTTTTTCAATTTTCTAATGTTCGGTAGGGGTTAACTTGCAAAAGGTACTCTGATTATCAAGTAATACTCATGACTATATATTATAAACTGAATTGAATTAAAGAGTACGTATTCTTTTCTAAAGAATTTATTTATAGTGTTTGGTCATGAGTCATTTGTTATAATGAGCAGAATCTATCGTATACTAGTATTAGCTAATTTTTAGGGAGGTTCCCTGATCTCTCGAAAAGTTATCTGGATGGATTTGGTGGGTCGTATTTGTGAATCTCATAGAGTTTTTACAACTGTCTTAACTACTATTTATAATAACTGTTTTAAATGTATTTTTGACTGATCGATCGGTTACCAAGGCTGAGTGACACGGCTACCGACCGGTGTATTTTTTGTGGCTTATTAATCACAATTAAGTTTCTTTAGTAACACAACAAAGATTTAATTTACATAAAGGATTAGTGTAGATTATGAAGATGAAACTCATATTAACTGTATAAGAAATAGTTAAAAGAGTGGTTGGAAGTTTGTGTTTTGCTATTTGGTGCGGATAACCGGTTAAAAGTAAGAGTTAATTAAGCCCCGACATGGGTCTAAAGCCAAAACTTAGTGTTCTAATGAGAATTTATGACGTACCTCACTCACTGTATGTGGCTGGTTTTATTGGAGGTGGAGAATATGATGACATGCTTCTTTTCTTGTCCATCTTTTGTTTTCATTTAACAACATTGGTATCATCGTGCCCCCACCAAGGTTTTTTGGACTTGCTTCATCACTTTCAGACAACCTTTTCATTTTACCTACTCATTCCAAATTTTTTTGAAACAAAAATATATAGAAGGAATCAATTTTAAATTTCTCACGAATAAATTATTTATAAACTTAATTTTTTCCCGTGCCTTTTCTGGTGGCATACTCTTATTTCATATATAAAATATTATGGTATTCTTATTTTAATTTTTGGTATAATAAATTTATTATATTTATATATTATTTATTAAAATCAATGAAACTGTGTTTGGACTATTAATCTTAGGTTTTTAATTTTATGAAACTATATATGAATATTTGTTTGATTATTTTGTGTGATAATGAGAGAAAACTAAGCTGTAAAACAATATTATAGAATAAAAAATAGAAAAATTAATGTAAATTGAAAACAAATAATGTTACTATCTATATAAATATTTACTTGACTTGTTCGTGTTGACACAACTTAACTTCTTCGTGTTTACACAACTTATCAATATGACAAAATTTTGAAAACCTACCATTTCCATAATTATTTGTCAAAATTGCATTGGAATAAACACCAAAAAAGTGTTAAAAAGAATTACATATAATAGATCTTACCTAAAATAAGATTCTATTGCATGACTCTAGTAAGATCTTAGCTAAAATAGGTGATGCACTGTACAACTAGGACAAATATTAACTGTATAATTGTCTTTTAACTGCCAGTTGTGAGAAGGTATATTCGTTCCTGAACAAAATGATGTTTTGTAGTTTTAGAAAATTTGGAGCATTTGGCATTGATTTCAAGTGTAGAATCAAAACCAGGCGCTGCAAGCAAAATCCTGAACAAAATCCAAGGAATTACCAACAAATTTTTTCCTTGTTCTGACAAAAGGTCACGTTCGTTTGAGATTCCTCCTCAATGATTTCATACAATAATTGCGTCGCGTGTTATGGGGAGAAGTTCACATGAGTTTAATCTCTCATTCAATCACAAGAAATTGGTTTATCACATCAAATTTAAATCTTACTTATGTAATATTTGTCACTATTATATTAATATTACTCTTTCCCTTTTCTTGTATGGGATGTTTTCTTCTCTTCCTTTCTTGGCCCAATCCCCCATCTGGGAAATATAAAACCAGAAGTAGACATTTAGTTTAAATGAAATAAGAACATTTTTTTAGTTTCTTTATAATTTGTTGATCATTTTATTATGAATATTAGTAGTAATTGGAAGCTCTAATTGTGTTAGTCACATATAAGGGATTAAGAATGAAATTTGGTCTTCTGTAAGATTAGCAATAATCATAATTTAAAATTTGATGAAATTGAACTGTATAAGTGATTATAAACGTTCTATAAATTATTGTAAATTTGGTCAACACATCCTACTAATTATAAATGACAAGAAAAACTAATAATAATGGAATGTGGACAAGGTACTCATAAAGCTTAAAACTCCTCGCACATCAATTGTTATTTAGGTTGTGTTTGGATTAAAGAGGAGATATGTGAGAATTTGAGATAGTTAATGTGTGAAGATTTGAGAGAGTGAATGTGTAAAGATTTGAGAGGGAAGTGTGAAGAAATTATGTTTTTGTTAAGGTCTGTTAGAATGAATGTGTGAGAAAAATTTATTAAAATTTGTGAGTAATGTAATAGTTGTAAGAGAATTCTTTTTTTTTTAAATGTGTAAAATGTAAAATTACAAATTTACCTGTTTTTAAAAATATTTAAATAATGAAATATGAGTATTTTTGTGTTGATTTTGAGTTAATTAAAAATTTGTAAATTATTTTTTGATACCACTGAATAATTATTCTCGAATAAAATATGAGTTACTTGACAAAAAAATTCAAATGTAAAGTTATCAATATGTAAAAATAGTAATTGTTATATCGAAATAAATAATTTAAATATTTATAAATTTAAAAAGTATAATTAAAAAATAGTATTATTATATTTATAATAATAATAATTCTTATATAATTTTTTTATAATAAACAGCTATATATGTTTGTGTTGTATTAAAATTTTACTTTATTCTTAATTTTATTAATCACTGTTATTTTATTTTATTAATAATATCAATAAATATTTTTGTTTGTTAAATTTATGTAATAATTAATATATATATTTAGATAATTTTAATATTATTTTATTTGTATTATATTATGTTATATATTTTAATTATACAATGAAAAAAAGAAGTAATCAATCATTTGTCATGTAAAGACAAAAACAAAGCTAAAATAAGAAAAACACATTTGTTTATGTGGTTTTCCACAAGGTTCTTTGTATCTAAGAGGTTCAGAAAACTCTATTCACATTTATCTCTCCATTTCTTTTTTCGGACATTAGTGGATTCAAAATCCAAATAAGAGATATGAGTGCACTTCCATCCATATAAACAATATTTTCTTTAAGATAAAATAGATATTTAATTTAACTATGTATGACGTTGGTTGTGAATCACTCTCTTGAATACTAAACTTAAGATTTTTTCAATTATAACTTTGAATATAACAAATAATCGATGTTATTTTTTAAAAAACTTTCACAAATAAACATTTATTTTAACTTTGCTTCCGTGTTATTTTTTCAATTAAATTCTACATATATACATTTATTTTTTATATGATTATTTAAAATTATCATTTATTTTCAACCTTACACTTATTGTTTTGTATCCCCAAATAATTAACAACATTATTGAAAAAAAGTAAATTAAAATAATTACAAAATTTTATTTTTAATTATAAAGTATTAGAAAAATCATAAATTTTCATAATAAATGTTTTAAAATAAACAAAAACTTATTAAGTTAATTCAGAAAAATCAAAACCAATACTTAATTATAAAATTGCGAAAATCATTTTTAAAAATTTTACAAATTTTTAAAAAATTCAAACACAAAAATATTACTTTAATGTAGGATTTCCTTTAAATTTTAAAGAAATATATAGAAATCGTATTAGGGGTACTATTTCAGTTAGATTAAAAAAAATCGTATTTAAATATATTATATTTCAATGAAAATAACAAAAAAGTTAAAAGGTTTGACTGAAAATCTTACTTGAGTATACGATTTTTTTTTCAAATCGTGTTCCAAAACACAATTTTTTCACTGTGATATTTTGTTTCAAGTACTATTAACTCGTCAAACTAATCAAGTTAATAAAGTCAGACACACTACAAATTCCTTCCCATTGTGTCTGAAAAATTTAGTAACACGATTACTTTTTATAAAAAAAACTTAAAATACTTCATGTAAAAAATATGTTATTTGGTTAAAGATTATATATATATATATATATATATATTTTTTTTTTTTAAATTCATATTTTTTTTTTCTCTTTAGTTCAATTTTAGAATAAACTTCATCAATTTGATTAAAACTGAGATCTTACTTGATGGCTGCTTTCTTTATCACTGTAATTATAATAATTATTTTATTCTCTAAAATAATTTATAATTTAATTATTGTAGTAATTAATTATTTTTTTTTCTAAAATTGGTTTTTATTTAATGATTTTTTTATAGTGATACTTTATAAAAAAATTCAATAATTTTTTTTATTTAGACAAAACATGTAAAAAATAAAAGAATTTAAAATTACATCAATATAAATTTAATATATTCCATATGCAAATGGAACGTAGGTAGATTATTTTGAAATTACATCAATTATATCTATTTACATTATTTTTTTAAATTTGACATAACATTATAATTACTTTTCGATTATACCTTTCTTCGTATCTATTCTTACTTATCCAATACATTTATTATGGAAGTGGAAATAGCAAACAACAAATGTGCATTCAATTGGGAAACAGAAATGAAACATGAGAAAATTTATTATTTTTAATATAGTTATACATTTATCAAGAAAGTGAAAAATACAAAGTAGTATAAATTTATTGTGTTATGTTTATAATTTTAATTTATTATTTACACATTTATAAATAAATAAATAAGAGAAAACATCACATTACAAGTGTATCAATAGTACTTGGCACATAGTCTTGCTCTTTCCTTTTCTTTTATGGGGTTCTTTACTTCTCTTCCTTTGTGGCATTAACCCAACCATCAGTTGGAAAAACCTCTGTTCAACATTAAAAGTTTATCACTAATTTTAGAAAAGAAAACAATTAATGTACCAAACAATGATAAAAGAATTCTAAATAAAGAGGGAGACAGTACTATATATACCCCAGAAACAAATACAATATAACATGTTGAAATTGAAAAGTACATAACGAAGTATAGCATTATCCAGTACATTCTTAGTATAGATAACAAAATATGATATTCTTATATATATGTGTGTATAAATTAATTAAATAGATTGGTTGCCAAAGGTTGTGTTTAGGATTGTGACTTTCTGAATTTTAGAGCATCAAAGCGCGCAGTAAGTTCATCATAATCGGGCAATTTGGGATGAACACGATGAATGCTGCTATCCTGTTTAGCCAGAGATGAGGGTACCGGTGGTGGAAGCCGATTAGGGGGTAAAGTAGGACGAGGTTCTTCTGCTTCAATTTCTTCATCACAATCTGATTCATCAAACTTAATATCTGAATGAGCAGAAGCTGGATGGTAGCTGTGCCTCCTATAATCATTTCCACTATACTGGTTAGGCAATGAATCCTCACTTTTCATTTCATCAGATCTTGGTAAGCTGTGTGACCTGTACATTTTTTCCTCTGTTGAAGGATTGTTTGCTTGGAAGGTCCCAGAGTAAACATATGGTTGAGGGGCTTCATTATATTCCTTCTTAGCCATATAAGCTGCAACTTCAGCAGCAGCAATTGCCTTCTTGGCTGCTTCAGCTGCTGCTTCAGCAGCAGACCTAGAATCTTCATAATGCACGGCATCCGTTTTTCCACCACCTGATAATCTGAAGAAAACACCCAAAAATTCCATTAGAGTAAGTAAATGATAATATAAGAACATATCTAACAGGGTAGACTCTAAAAATATATGTATCACCTTATAGCTGGTTTGTTTGATTCCATTGACACATTTGTAGAAGGTTTCACAGGTTGGCTACTTGCACTGACAAAAGTACGTGGCCCTTCCTGATGACAGCAAATAAGCCTAATCATTAATCAAAATTGTTACAAAGCATAATAAAGTAAGGAAGATCAAGACACAATACGTACTATTGGCTCTTCTGGAGGCTTGAGAAGTTCTTTCTCAGATTCTGTAGTATCCCAATCAATTTGATGTTCCTTAGCTATTTCCTTCAACACTTTCAATTTTACTTCACCAGGAGGTGTTCGTACTGAGAGTTTTTCAATCAACTAAAAATCCATTGCAATTCACAACACTTCTATGAATACTTTTGAGGATTAATAGAAAATAGGTAGTTTAATACAAACAAGCATAACATCTAAAAGGTTGCTTATTTTATTAGCAAAATTGCAGTCAGCTAACCTGACGATTTACGCCGCAGCTAGGTCTAAGTTCAACAGCTGCAGACACAAAATCTTTCCCATATTTCTTCTCAAAGATTTTCTTAAGTGACACAAGTTCTGGAATTTCAGAGCACCTAGGGGATGCAAATATCAAGCTAGCGATTCCTTCTTTCAAATCTGCTGGACATTCCCTGAAACAAGTAGGATTAGCATCAGAATTTCAAGTCTATACTTCTATAATAAAATAACCAATTCCCAAATACTGCACCTTTGCTTTGCAATGATTGATAGTCTGGCCACAATTAGTTCGCAGAAGAGTTCGATGAACTCATTTGCAGCCAAAACATTTTGCTCTCTCATAACATGCTCAACCTATAATAAGAATAAGTTTTGGTAAATATTAGAAAATTACACGTGGCTTCATCTTGATAATGTTACATAGCACCATTAGATTTATGTAGCAAGTTACTTTTAGTTTAGCTTTATGTAATTAGCGAAGGATACCATGCTGAAAAGGCTTATTGGAAACTAGAAATTCTGACGTGCCTTGGCCTGTTTTAATATAAAAATGTTCTCGAGACGTCTCAAGCCTTGAGACAGGAGATAACATGGTGATAAAAAATGGGAAAGAATCTCCGTGATGCTTAGATATGACGACGATCAAAAGATATTATTAATCGCCCATGCTACAATATACTCAGACTTGTGCTGAAATAAAAGCTATATCTCATTGTCACATATCCTAACCCTTTCTTAGTACACCTTAACCAACTAAAGAGATCAGCATCAATGACTTTAAGCATTTGAAACATACGAGTACAAGTCAAAAAATAATGATAAAATAAAATGGATTAGGCTTGGGAGGCTTTGACTCTCAAAGTACTGCATAGGGAGGTGTTGACCCTCAAACTACTGCAATGTTATCTATTTGTAGTTGAGATTTACCAAAAATAGTTTCTATCAACTAGCGTCAACGCTCCAGCCTTGAAGGATTCAGGTGGTGCTAAGGGTTCAGCAACAATGAAGAATAAGCATATTCTTGACGTAATTAGGGGCAATGAGGGAGAGGATAGCAAGTTTTAGGAGAGGACTAAGGCAAAACAGAGCAATACAATACGAAGGTTTGGCAAGCCAAGAAACCGAAGCTTGGATGCCAGAGAGACTAACTAAAATATGGAACGATCCAAGAAAACAAACAAAAAGAATGGGGGCAAAATTTTTGGAAATAAAGACAACCGGCATTGGTGAAACCTAGAGCGAGTAACATGTTATAATTACCAATCAAATACACATAAAGATAGCCGATCAAAAACTGTGCCCTCAATTCCAACTAACACAAACATCTAACAGCATGGTTGTTTTGAGTGCCCTAAAAAATTCTCACGAATCATCAGAAACAAAAACTGTAAACGATACAAAATAGACTAAACATATAGTTTAGTTCACACTTCCAATAAATTCTGAATTAAGTACAATGATACCCGGTGCTTTTCACCATTTAGCCCAACCAAGGACATTCTTAATTTGGTCAAACCACATGTAGCACATTTTTAACTTGATCCTGATATATAGGAAGTTATGAATTTGGTCCCACATTAGAAACGTCTAAAGATCAAGTTAAGAATGCATAACAGAATCCAAATAAATAATATTTTACTAAGATAAAAACTTTTAAGAAGATTGTGTTTGTGGGAGCAGAGAAGAAATTGATGATAAGAAGAGTACTCATTTTTGTGTTACCCTGATACGAGCCGTGGCATCTTGACCTGACTGAAGAAGAAGAGCAATGTCTCGTCGCATCTGCCTGACTACGACCTCTCTCTTGTTCCGCAGCAGCTTGATCCTGGCCACCGCCATCTTCGCTGCCGTTTTGCTGCACCGTAGAAAACACAACCACTCGTTTCCGTTATAAATGCGTCGTTCGCACTAATGAGAAGAAGAGAGAAAAGAAGAAGGCAAGTGCAGTACCATTTGGAGGAGTTGAAGCCGAGGCGGAGGAGAGAGAGCGTGAGTTTCACGATCCTCTTTGTGCGTGCGGAAGCTTCGCTTACGACGGTCATGGCGAAGTGGAGGAGTGAGAGGAGAGTGATGTGTGAGGGTTTAAGGTGGAGAAGACAAGAAAAGTAACGGTCTTCTTTAGAGAAAAGAAAATAATAAAAATAATAATTAAAAAAAAAAGAGTTAGAAAAAGGGAATGAGTTTGTCGTTTTTCTTTCTTTCAGAAATGTAGTGTAGGAATGAATGAGTATTGAGTTAGTGGAAAAAATGTAGCCGTTATGCGAGGGAAGACGTTGAGAATCAAGAAGATACCTTCTACTGGGATCCTATGCATGTAAAATTAACCATATCACTTTTTTTGTCATTTTTAACTGAAATCAATTATATTAAATATAAAAATATTATTTTATTATATAATTCAAAAAAATTATACAAAGATATCCTCCTTTGAGCCACAAAGTTAGTACCTATGAATTGTGCATTCATTTACTTAATAATATAATATCCAATTTAGAACATTAGTTAAGTATAGTCTCCAAGAGAAAAGATTCAGTCCTATTGAGTTCTAAAAGAACAGTTTTTAATATAATAATACTTTTGTATTTAATTTATTTTTATTGAAAATAATTGAGAATCATGTAATTATAAAGTAAGTGAGAAACCAAATAAAGTTATATCTATCATATTAAAACTAATGAATTTTCTACATTCATAAAAATGAAAATAGACAATGTAGAAAAAATTACAACAAATCAATATGTTAGCGATATTTTTTCAATATCATTATCCATATCCCTCTTTCGTGACATAATAGAAATTTAAATTGAATTATATTTTTTACTATATAATAAAAAATTAGAATTAAGAATAACAAATAAAATCGATATATTGTATAAATCCATCACGATTTTAAGGAAAATTCCTTATATTAATTGGTTATATATTATTATCTTTTTTATATCGTCTCTGTATCATTCATTTCCTAAACGGTTTCCATTTTAAATTATTATAACACTTATTATTACTATTAGGTAACCTAAAAATTATCTTTATTATTTCATTTGGTCATTAAAGATAATTTTATTTAGTCATTAGTTTTATTTTATTTGGAAGATTCTTCATTCTTTCGTTACATAATTTTTATTCTCTGTAAACAACAATTTAACTCGTTCAATAATTAACTTAAAAAATATTTTTCAAATTCTATAATTTAAAATATAATTTTTTATTTTAAGAAAAATTATATTATGAATTTATAGAGTTTGGAAGCTCTATAGATTATGCAATTTAAAAATGAAAAAAAAAACTAACACTTTTTACTAAAGGATAATTTTGAAATTAAAAGAATTATGGGGTGCAGGAAGAAATTGAGGAGGAGCACGAAGATAATGCCTTATCAGTGAAATGCAAGCCCAAAATTAGTATTGAAAACTATTTCTAATGTAAAAAAGACGTAGAAATTCTAAAAAATATGATCCAATAAAAAAACAGATATAATATTGACTTATGTAAAAATTTAATTAAAAAATAGCAATATTAATTATTTCTTGTAAAATATGATAAATTTGGATAAACTAAAAAAATGTGTGTGAATGAGCATAAAATTAGTAAGGTTAAATGTTTAAACTGTTAAATAAATTTTAGGTATGAGTATGAAAGTAGTTAATCTAAAATTACTAAAATATATGAATGAATTAGTTTTAAATTATTTTTGTATTTCGTCATTGGTTTTCTTTTTCCTCCAAACTAATGTTATAGGTGAGTGATGGAAAAGATATTAAGTGGCCCATTATGACGAGGAGTAATACAAACAAAAATATTAGGCAAATTCTTCCTACACCCAACATATTTTGAACCAGCACCCAACACATTTTTAAAATTCTGAAAAGTATTCTTTATTCGGATATGAAAATCTGGAATTGAAAATAATACATTATTGGAAAACAGATGCAGAAGAGCTTTTTGTGTTCTGGACATAAAAATCCAGAAACAAAAATAAAAAAGCCCATTTCGAATAAGAAAATCCACAATACAAAAAATAATACATTAAGAATATTTTCGTCTTTTCCATTGAAATTGAGTGCAGTTATATGGTGTAGGAAGCAATTGCCAAAGTCCAAAATTAAGGGGCCCATTAAGATGAGAGTGTTGGAAGTGAATTGAAAGGCCATATCTTTATGCACCCCATAATTTCCAGCTGCACCCCATCGGTGTGATTAAAACACCAAACTGCCCTTGATGTCGCCACCCCTTTGTCATTGATATCCCTTGTCGTTGTCGCAACCATTTTTCATATGTTTTGTCATTGATGAATTAAAGAAAGAAAATATTAACGATTGTATAATTTTATAGTATTTTGTCATAAGAAAAACTTTTAAATTATGCAATTCTTTAAAAGAATACTTTTAAATTATATAATTTAGAAAAAAAAATTTATGCAAAAAAATACTTTCAAATTCGGAGTAAAAAAAAACTTTCAAATTTCACAATCCATAAATAAAAAAATGAATTTTTGCATTTTGTATTTTAAAAACTTTTTTCAAAAAAGTTTTTAATTTGAAAGTTAAAAAAATTTCTAAATTATACCATCTCAAAGTTAAAAATAACTTTTAAATGGTGTAATCTGAAAGGTTTTTTTGTGTTAAAAAAATACTCTCAAATTGTAAAATCGAAAAATAAAAAAAGTTGTAAAAATTATTGAGAAGTTAAATTAAATTGTGTAATTCAAAAGTTAAAAATGAATTTTAAATTGTGTAAAAAAAAATTATGTTAAAAAAATGACTTTTAAATTGTATAAGTTTAAAGTTATCTTTTTATCATAAATTTTTTAATACAATTATTATTTTTAATTTTTAAGGGGTGAGTGACACTATGTCAATGAAACTTATCATAAAATTTTAATATATTTATTATTTATAATTTTTAAGGGTTGAGTGATACTGTGGAGAGGCAGATGATACAAGTGAATTTTATTTGTAGTTTAATTTGTTTTTTTATTTATTTTGTTGTAGTCAACCTAAAAGAGCATGTTGATACTATCATGTGCATAGTAATGAGTCTTTGTATTAAATTGGTATATGATTATATTAAGTTTTGGTTAGAGAATTGGTGGAGATTCTTAATGATGAATTGGCAATTTTAAACAAGTTAAGATACTCTTGTTGAATAATGAATTCATATGAACTCTAATAAACATAGTTAATTATAATCATATCACTACTCATGCAGATTTGTAATTTTAATTGAAAATGAGAAAAATATTTGTAATTTAACATATGGCTTGTTTGTGAATTACAATGATTTAAAATTGATAGAATTAATAATGTCTTTTCTTACCATAAATTATATTTGGGAACAAAATAAATACTATCTATCAGATGCCTTATTTTGTATTTAAAATTTAAAAATATTACTAAGAGAAAAGTTTTCTAACACATTAATTTTAATATACTATTTTTTTTCGAAATTTATGGATGTTCTACTAAATATTTGAATCATATTCATTTGACTAGTCTCTTAATTTCAATAAAACAAATAAAGTCTGTTAAATATTTTTAAAAAATTATGTTACACGTCGACTAGATATAAAGACATTTCATTGTATATAAGTGGGTGCAAACCTCATTCCATGAGTTGGTTTTATAAGGTTAAGTTAGGCTTAAAATTCATTTCTTAACAATAAATTGTACTATAATATTTAAAGAAAATATATAAAATTGATGATTTAGAAATTAAAATAAGTTTATTCATTTAAACTACATGCCAGATTTCAGTTTAAAGCAACATTAAGTAAAATTGGTGAATATATATAAGTCCCATTTGAAGATTTGAGTTGTGAACAAAGATTCCAGAACTAATTTTTTAAGTTATAGAATTATGAATATAAAATGTCGAAAAATGGTTGGAAGAGTATTAAATTTTGATTAATTGAGATGAATAACACACATAAGATCACATGCAAGTCACGGGGCTGTCTGATGGATGACAAGAAGGACTGTGAAGAGTTTTTTTGAAATAATTAAAACACTATGTCACATGGTTGTACAAGAATATATTTGGGAAAATAACTAAAAGATAAAAGATAAAAAATTAATAATAATAATATTTTAATGTTGTTAAAAAACAAAAGTGTTAAAGAGAAACAGTATTTGGTGAGCATGACTGTATTGGAAGAAATGGAGGGCAGCAGTTCCACATGGAGGTAGTCTACCTCTGCATTCCTTCCACCCATTTTTTTATTTAGAAAATTATTAAATAAAAATTAAATTTAAAGAAATAAAATAATTAATTACTATATTAACTAAATTAGATATTATTTTAAAAATTAATAAAATTATTATTATTTTTTAAAATATTTTTTATTATTAATAAAATTTATAAATTTGTATTTAATTAATTATGAAATATTAATAATATTTATCTTTAAAGATTTAAAGTTGAAGGACCACCATTTAAGTTTTAACTATGATTGATTTTTTAAGTTCCATAGTATTTTGAGCAAGACCATATTCATGCTCATAGTTTTTTTTAAACTTTTTTTCTCAACATAGGTATAACTAAAATTGTAATGTAAAGTAGTGAAAATTTATCGCTGTAAGTAACTGAAAGACTAATATGAGAATTGTGTTATCGATACTCATGACTGAATATTTTTCGAATGATATGGTTAAAATAAGTTTTTAAGGAGTTAGCAAACGTTGATAACATGATTAACATAATCATAATATAAAATGTTACTCTAACATTAAGATTAACTATTTTAATATAGATTTAGTATTGAAGTTTCATTATGATACTATAAATATGCATTTCAACTAGATAAATGAATAATTTTATTAACATTTACACAATCGAAATCTAACTTAAGCATTGAAATGTTTATAGTTAGAAATTACATCCATCAACACTTACATAGCGTAAGACTTATCTTGATCATTGGAGGAGATCTTCTAGGAACAAAATCTAAAATTAATAGTAATCTTAATTATTATTTTTGAATTAATAATGATTATTACATTTTATTGCTTATTATCTTTATTTTAGAGAAGTCAAGACCCCAGAAACAAGGAGTAGAACATGGTGCTCCTTTCTATACATGTTTGAATTAAATAATGCATGGCCAGCTGAAAAGTGAGTATTGACTCTTGAAAGGCATATGGGAATCAGAATAAATTCTGTTAGAGCGTTAATTCAGTGTCTTCTTGTTCTTATTTACTTGAACTGATAATGATTGATTAGCTAAAGCTCTATATTTTCTGTCTTCCAAATATGCATTATTTTCTCAGTTTCAGTTGAATGACAATGATGCAGCCTTGAATAATGTCTTATTGTTTTTTCTTATACACACCCATGAATACTCTCTAAACTAATACAATCATTTTTCTCTATTTAGCGTCTCAGGATCATCCACATGCTCTAAATTCAAATCACATGCCATCATTCCCAAGGGTCAATCCTTTCAATATTTTTCTCTACAAATTCCCAATGGTCATAACTAAGCCATGCTTAATCAGCACCAACTTTATTCAACCTTTCTAAACTCTACTAAACAAGATGAATACAAATTTTTATAATTTTTTTCACATTGATGAAAACTTTGATCAATTATTACCATCATTGTTAGTAATTATGGGCCTAGGATACAAAAGATCCAAAGAGCACATGTAGTGGCAGTGCAATAAATGTAAGAATGCTTGCTTGCAATGCATTGCAGGGCCAACATGCCAAGCCAGATTTGTCTCAATTGGTTATGAGCAGGCACATGGAAAATGACAATGGTGTTTCCTTTCTGAATTCACCAATGCCATGCCTTCTGTAAAACAACACCCTTATCACAATTCATTGCAAGATGAAGACAAAAAAAATCAGAAAAGATTTTGATTTGCATTTTAACCCCAGTGGGTATAGCAGGTGAAGTTTAGGGCATGACACATCTTGTCACAGACTACCAAAATAATGAAACCCGCCACCTTTGTTTGGGCACATTGACTAAGAACAAGTTTGCATATACATGGACAATCATAGAAAGCATCCTGAACTAACCAAAGAAAATTATTATATCAGTCCTTGAAAACGTAAGTGTTTTTTCCTTTTCAATTTATAATTTCAGCAATCAATTCTTTCAAATAACATATCTTATTCTTCACTTATTTCTGGTAAGCTCACTTAGAAACTTGAATCTCACATTAAAAATATAGTATTGTAAGTGTGAGGTTTGGACTCTCCAACTATGATGTAATAAGGTTCTTCTCATGAGACTTGTTTGTTTATGCATGCTATGCAGAAAGCACATAAAATATGTATATAATTAAGGATATATGTATAAGACAGTTTTGTATTGTTTGTTAGTCATAAATTATTACTTAGATGATTAAGCTAAGAAATACATGACTTGGAATATTTCTGGTTAAAATAATTGGTCAGACAATCAATTTAATGGATGCAGACAAATTTTTTATTTGAACATCCGATGTGCGACGTGTAAATGTATTTATCACGAGTTTCTAGTCTCTGTTCTGCTGTCTGTGGGAAAAAATGTTTGCTAGGTACATTGTTCTTGAAACGAAATGTTGTTTAAGGTGCAGATGCATGCAGAAAAAAAAAACCACAGGAGACAAGAAGAATCACCTTCCCAGCCTTACAATTAACATTTGATTCCAATACTGCTCCCCTCACTCCTTAATCAACTCCTTAAGTATACCCTTTTCCCTTCTCCACTCCTAACACAAGCCACCAACCCAACAAAAGTACCAGAACTTATATGCTGTAATGTTTTCATTATGCTAACAATTCAATTTCCAAGGTAGAAGAAACATCACTGTTGATTGCCCCCTTTGTCTCCTAATATCACTGCCATCACAACACCTCATGCTTTCCATTATTCACTCACTTAATCATAAACTATACCAATTTGAAAGAACCTTGCTCATTTGTCCCCCAATGCCAACATCTTAATGCTAGCCTAGATTCCAGGCTTATGAAGGAAGCTTTTGGCTATAACTCACAGCATTGTTTGCGCTAGCAGGATTATTTAAATCCACCCCTTACTTATACTTTGAAGAAAGACATAAAGTGCAAAGCTAATTCAAATAGAAAGCAGCTTCAATTATACACATGACCATTTAGAGATAAGTTATACTATTGAATTGTGGTTGAGAAGATGGGATTATTGAAAACAGGGAAACATATACCAGCAATGTCTAGTGTCCTTTGTTTGTGTACCACCACTAATTTCTTGAACCTCAATGCACTTCATCTTACCTCCATGGAATAAATTAAATCACATTAATTGTGGAATTGTTGGCCTAAACTATTACAAGCTAATTGGAAAGGTGAGGAGACCCACATTGTTGTCACATGCATGCACATATTCTACACAAATAGTTGGCTTGCACACTTATATTCACTTCAACCATGTTCCTATAAATAGATTGAAGTCATACCAGTTCCCAATCAAGCATTCTTGTGTTTGGTGCACCGCTACAAAGAAAAGATGGAAGCTATTTCTGCATTGCCAAGTGCTCATCAACCAGTGAGGTCTATTAGTTTGCCCACAAGAGTGCACCCTTCTTCTCAAAGAGTTGAAGAACTTTTGAACCATCTTAAGCCTCACCATCTTCCCCAGTCTGTCTCAAGAACCACATGTTGGGAAGCAGAGACAATTCAAAGTGATTTGGTTGTGCTTGCTGAGTTGTACAACTGCATGGAGGAACTCTTCCATTCTCCACAGACCCAACAAGCACTTTTGCACTACCAAAATGGGAAGCTAGTGGAAGAGGCATTGTGTGGCTCAGTCACACTCCTTGATGCATGTGGCAGTGCAAGGGATTTGTTGTTGGCTCTGAAAGAACAAGTGCAAAGTCTTCAGTCAGCCATGCGTAGAAGAAGAGGAGATTCAAGCATTGAGAAAAGCATTTGTGAATATAATAGCTTCAGGAAGAAGGCCAAGAAGGATATTGCCAAGCAACTAGGGGCAATGAAGAGAATGGAGAATAAAGTTAATTGTTGTTCTCTAATGAGTCAAACTCAAGATCAGCATTTGATATTCCTAGCCAAAGTTCTAAGAGAAGCAAGCATCATCACTATCTCTATATTTCGTTCTCTTTTGCTGTTCCTGTCAATGCCAGGACTCAGAACAAAAGGGACCTCCGTGATCTCAAAGCTAAAGCCAACTAGGTTGTTTTCTTCAGAGAAAGAACAGAAGAACACAAATGTTGTGAACCTTAGTGCAGTGTGCTCCCTCCTTGGAAGAGGAAAACACAGTGATGCCATGGTTGAAGTTCAAAGTACTCTAAGAGTGTTAGAGACATTGAATGTTTGCATTGATGGTCTTGAAGGTGAATTGGATTGCCTTTTCAGACGTATAGTTCAAAATAGAGTTTCATTTCTTAATATGCTTGCTCATTAGCACAATGATGGGTGAAGTCTAATACCTTGTAAATGTGAATGAGAGTGATCATGTAGTCCGATTTTTAAAGGATTTGCTCTCCAAAAATCAATACATGTTTGAATATCAAAATGGTTCAGAATACACTGTGTCTTATAATTCATATTCTGCTTCCTTCTTTCTATTCCTTCTGAACACAGTCAGAAGCCATTCCCTCAACTTAGCAATGAACTTTGGCACATAGTTACTTAAGTTTCTAACTTCAATTCAGTGTTCAAATACTTGAACTTGTTAAAAAGATAAATTAATAGTTTAATTCATAAACTGCTAATAATTTCAGTGTTAATTGATATAAGTACATGTGTTATTAATAATTAATAACTTATTTTCAATATATTAAATAAACTATTTGGTTTTGCTTAAGTTTTAGGTACCCCTTATCCGTACATAGCCCGTTGAAATCCACGATTATTTAAAATACAATAAATATCATAAACAAAATACTATGACATATTTACTATTTTTTTATATAATTTTCTTATCACATTCTTGTCATATATTTTTTATTCTTCAAACGGAGAATTAAAATTGTAATAAACACGGACCAAAGTTTTTTTTATATTTAAACAAACAAAATTTTAGTGGGATGAAATATGTGTTTTCTTTAGCTTTGTTATTTAGCCTTTTGTGAATAAGAATGGTGTAAGTTTAAAGAGGAGTTCGTGTCTGTATTTATTGGCATTGAAAAGAGAAGGCCCAAAATCAGAATTGTATTGTAAAGAAGCAAGTGGTAGAATTGGATCGGATTTGAATGATTTGTTTTATAGGGTATGTTCCACATCTTATTATTATTTTTTGGGGATGATTTCTCCTTCATTTCAGAATGGACTTTTTGAAATAAACTAAGTTAAAACCTCTTCAATGCTTGCTTATTTGTTCAGGATTTTTTTTCCTGCACCTCCATATATGTTGTTCTGCCACCTTCATACATAACATTAAAATACATTTTTATTCTTTTTGTGTCATCTCCATATTCTGGATTACATAATCTGAGAGTTACTCTTGAAAGTTAGTCCAAAATATATTTTTAAGAAATGATATTCTAGATTATAATTCAGAAGTCTGGATTTGAGAGTAGCTTCTGGATTATGTAATCCAGATATGCATTTGAAAAAAGGCTTATGGATTACATAATTTGAAATCTAATATCATATTAGAAAAGACTTCTGAATTATGTAATCCAGAAACTAATTCTGAAAACAGACTTCAAGATTATGTAATCCAGAAGCTAATTACGAATTTTGAAAAAGACTTCTAAATTATGTAATCCAGAATATTACAGAGAGGCATTTTTGGAAATAACAAAAATTTATTGAGGTGGGAGAATAATGGAGGTGCAGAAAGAAACAGTCTTTGTTTAGAATTCCAATAAACCTTTCTTTATTTCAATGTTGGGCCTGTGAGAAGATTATAATAATTATTTTTTGGGGCCTGGCTCACTAGGATGGAGTTTCAGCAACAATGTGGGTCAGCCTTTTACACCTCCCTTAATCATTACATACTCTCAATTCTCCTTTTATCAATAAATTTATCTAAATTCATCCCTCAGTGTCTCAACCAACCTTTAACCGTTAGTCTTTGTTGTTATGGAAAACGTTAGTGTTGTTTTCCGCTAATTTTCCTTATTCTCTATTTTTTCACTTCCTCTCACTAGTCTTCTATCTTTTCTTATTTGAGTTCTTATTTATTTTCCCACTATTTTGAATTCTCATTTCTTTGTTTTACAATGAGATATCTTCTCTTTTCCTTTTTTTTCAAACATTTTGTTGTTGATATCAGTATCTACTTCCTATTCTTAATATTTTTAGCTTAATAATATTAGATGGTTGCTGCTTTCTTACAGCTTGGATTGCATTCTTGTGCGCTTAATCTTTACACTCCTTGCCATGTTTCTCAAAAACCTTTGTTGTTTACATACATTAGCTTAAACCACCATTAAGTTTCCATAACAACATCAAGAAACCAATTCTTTTACCTAATAATTTTATTATAAGACATTTCTCATTACCTACGAATTTTCACTATAGATAAATGCAATTTTTATTATAGTGTCTTTCTCATTTCCCTTCACAGTTTCCCTTTTAGCTCCATTTACATATCTCCTTCAGAAAAGATTACATATATAATTTTTTTCATTTGTTTTCTCATTGTCTTTCATTTAAAAGTGTTCTTCTTCAGATGAGAAAAGGTGGTTTGCACAACAAGTTGAGTTGTGATTTTGAAAATTAATCGTAGATTGAGAAAAAAATTTGTTTGTGAAAGATTTTTCAAATTATAAGTATATAAGGGATTATGAGAATTGAAGAAATACTCTTTATAAAATTGATTTGTATTTATAGACATTTTTTATTCTATTTAAAAGATATTTAAAATAAATAAAAGATATTATTGTTTATTATTTAATAATATTTATTAATTATTAATACATAAATATTAAAATTATACAACTACATCTAATTTCTAATTTGATTGAATTAAATATTATTATACATATCATTTTATATATATTGAAAACAGGTAGGTATACAAGAGAGTCCCTAGTTTTGGGAGTAGCTCATCTACTCCAAATTAATAAATTAATTTATAGAGAAATTGATTTAGTGACTAGATCATAATTAAACTTTAGGTTTCAAATTAAAAAATAATAAATTTATACCGTATTTTGGTACAAAGAGGATTAATATTTAGATTATTATAAACTAATTGAATTAGATTAATTAATTAATTAATTATCAACCTTATTACGGCATTTATCATATTAATCCGACCCAAGTATTACGTACTTTTAGGTTTTAGCAAAGGCACATGATTGCAATTAGGTCCATGAATCTGTAGGAGCAGAACCACATGCCAAAACCTAAATGGGTCATCTATTATTATCTATATATCAATTCATAGAAGCCCCAGCAACAACATCAACACGCGTCAATCCTACCAGCAAAATACGCGTCCTTCTTTCACGTACCTCAACATTTCTCAACAAAATCGAGGGGAAAAAAGTTATCAAAAGATTCTTTTTCATACAAGTAATAACCAATATGAAGCAAAGCTTCGTTAAAATCAATGTGGACGTGTACAAGGAATATACACATTCCACTCGTGCACATAATATTAAACTCTAGTTACTCTCACAGAACAAAAAATTCTTGGAATTTTAAAAAGGTTATCTAAAACTCAATGATGTTATCGCAGATCTCAAGACCTTATTATGCAGCATACAGTAACCTTTCTTTCTTAATAATCCGTTTTTGCAGCTCAAAGGTGATGACTAATCAAGACACGAAGAACAAGCCAGGGATATACCCAGGGCTCAAACCCATTTTACTACATATATATATATATATATATATCATTATGATGCATATATTATGGAGAAAAATGTAGGGTAGAGACGTGACAGGTTAACCGAAATTTATGGAATGGAAAGCTAACGCGTGTACCACATGCCCCACACGTTAAGGTTGTATGTGCTACCCTAATTGTTTTGGCCCTATATAAAGAGAGAATCAAGGACTTTGTAAGAGCATCCCAAAATAGAAGAAAACTACAAGAGAAAGCATGGCAAATAAGTACCATATTCGGTCAATTAGTTTGCCTTCTAGATCACATCCTAGCACCGTTAGAGTGGAGGAGGAGCTGAGTAAGCTAAAGACTTGGGAAGGAACATTCACATCCACATCCACCTCAGACTCCATTCGCACTGCCCTATCCTTGCTTCAACATTTGTACCTTTCCTTGGATGATCTTCTCAACATGCCATCCACCCAACAAGTCATTTCTCGCCACAAAGGTGACAAGTGCGTGGAAGAGGTGTTGGATGGTTCCATGAGAATTTTGGATATGTGTGGCATCACAAGGGACACCATGCTGCAGATTAAGGAAAATGTCCAAGCCCTTCACTCTCCCCTTCGAAGAAGAAAGGGAGACTCAAGTGTTGAAACAAGTGTGGCTGAGTACAAGTTGTTCACGAAGAAGATGAAGAAGAATGCCAATAAGTTGATTGCATCATTGAAGCAGATGGATAGCAAATTTGGGGTGTCCCCACTTTTGGATCACGATCACCACCTTGGTGCTGTGATTAGAGTGCTTAGGGAAGTGATTATAATGAACTTGTTGGTCTTTCAATTTTTGTTGTCGTTCTTAACCGTGTCTTCATCGAATTCAAAGGGAACCAAATGGTTGGTTGTGGCAAAATTGATGCAGAAGGGGGTGAAAGGATGGGAAGAGAACTCGGGGAACGAGTTGCAGTGTGTTGAAGTAGCTTTGAGCACCCTTCTGAATGAGGGCACTGATGATGAGAAGATGCAGGTAGCACAGGAGAAATTGGAGGTTTTGAAGAATGGCATTGAAGGAATTGAGAATAGTTTGGAGAGTGTGTTTAGGCTCTTGATTAAGACAAGAGCTTCTCTTCTAAACATAATCTCCCAGTAGAGTATTTTGGATTGCAGTTTTTCTCCAAGCAATGCATCCAAATTTTAGGGATCTGTTGAGGAATGAAAAATTTACCACAATAGTTTCTACGTGTGTAAACAATTCATAAGTAATTATATTTTCATCCCACGATCGAAATAAAATTATATATAATCAATTTTGATTATGAATCAGTGAAAATTAGTTATCGATTTGATTTTGGTTGTTAAAAACATTTTTTTAATAAAGTATGTTATGAAAAAATATATACACAAAAAATTTCAATATCTATGTAGATAGAAAAAAAAGTTATTATAACATAAGATATGTGATTAATCATTGTTTTCAATCATGATTAATTTGTACAAATACTATGAGCTGAATGAGAGGATGAGAGTGAGTCAAGAGGTGCAATAGTTTATATTTGTTATGTAATTAATGAATAAAGTCAATAAGTTTCTTCATAAAAACATTATCTTAAGAAAAAAAAACACTGAAGAGGGAGGTAGGTTGTGTGATGGGAGGAGTTATTTTCACTATATTATTTGTTTGAGATAATGAATAATTATTGAGATATCTCCATGCACATAGTGAAAGGTGTTAAATCTTGTAAAATTGGTTTCACAATTTCAATTTGTGATGTTATTTTGCATGTGCTCACATCTTTGATATTGATTGTGCATGAATGAAATTAAATAATAATATTAGAGCAGATGGTGCGATCTAGTGATCATTCATGAAGTTTGATGAAACTAATGGTAGATCCATGTGTGGGATTTTTACGTTGATTTTTTTTTTTTCCTTTTTAACAAATAAGGGATGGATAAATAATTTAAGTGTAGAATGGTGGAAGAAAAAAAATAGTCATTTCTAAATTGAGTTAAAATAGTTTTCTAAAATAATTTAAAAATCAATTTAAACTTTTTCCCCCAAAATATTTTACTTTAAATTAAATTTAAAAGCAAAAGCTGAAATTTACCGCCATTCCAAACATGGTTTTATAGTCATTTGATTATATATAGTTGAACCAGAAATAAACTAGGAAACAACTTGAAATGTTCATCAAGAATGGACTGAATAATTGAAAAACAAATTTCAACTTGACTTTAAAGAATTCTTTCTAAAAAACTAATTTTAATTTATTTTTTTAAATAAATAAAAGAAACATACATGAGACGAAATACTAGTATTTAACTATTTTAAGGAATTTTTTTATCTCGTGAAAAGACAGTATATTTTTATCTTAATACTTTTCTTTTAAGTTTTCACAATAATTTATTGTTAATAAGATAAAAATGTTTATGCAGGACAGGCACTGACACGATACAGATACATACATGAAGATAAGTATAATCTCTAAAATGTAGGACACAAAGACACAAATCTATATATTATATAATTATGAATTATATAAATTGACAATAAAGATTTATGTGCACAAGTATATGTTCCAGATTATTTTTTTGGAGCAGAAAAATGTTTTTCATGACTGATTCAAAATGATTTATTTCTTATTTTTATAATCATAATAAAAATTTATACAATAAGTTTGAATTTTTAGAAAATTAATGTATTTTTTCTTTTTAAAACTGTACGTACTAGAATTGTCAGAAATCCAACAAATACTTTTTGAACCGAACACTTTACAAATACGTATCCTACAAATGTCATACGAGTATCGGTATCTGATATGAGTATCCGACACCAACACGCTTAAAGCTTTAAGAGAGAGTGTATGATATTATTGCATAATAAACTTTAACAATAATAAAAGAAATGAAGCATGAAGACCTAGGTTTTGGGTTTTTGCAAATATAGAGAAGAAGGCACATGATTATAGTTAGGTTGATAGATGAATGAATAAGCAAAGGCACATGCCCAAAACCTAATGGGGCATCTCTGTATCTTTCGTACCAACCCAGCAATTATATGAACACGCGTCAATCCTCTCAGCGAGATACGCGTCCTTCTTCACGTACCCCAAGATTCTTCATAAAGATCGAGGTAAAAAAACTAACAAGATTCCTTTTTTGGATAAGCAATGCAATATTAAGCAAAGCATGGTTAAAACCAAAGTGTGAACATGTACAAGGAATATACATGCCACTCGTGCACACAATATTATACACTAAATACTCTCTCACACACCCATTGTTCTTGGAGTTTTAAAAGGGTTATCTAAAACTCATATCAAACTTCTGTGGATCTCAGAACTCCACCATCTTATTTCTTTACTATTTCATATTCAGACAACCAAAGCAGTGGATACCAATTTTATATTTGAAAGCTACAAGTTATTGTGGCAAGAGAGGAGGCAAACTAAGTGATGATGTTTACAAATAGACCTTAAGGCTCGAACCCATTTCACTACACATAATATCACATTATTATCATATATTATAAAGAACAATGTCGGCTACAGATGTGACTAGTTAACCGAAATCTAAGGGAAACCCATGCGTGTACCACATGCCCCCACACGTTAAACAAGGTGATTTGTGCTGCCCTTTTTTGGTTGTTTCTACCTCTACGAATAATTGGAGATAGCCCTTATATAAAGAGAGTGAAGGGCTTGTTAAGAGCATCCCAAAATTAAGCTTCTATTTAAGAGAAAAAAGCAACAACTTAGAAGAGTAAATGGCAAATAAGTACCATGTTCGTTCAATTAGTTTGCCTTCTAGGTCTCATCCTAGCACTGTTAGAGTAGAGGAGGAGCTGAGCAAGCTGAAGACTTGGGAAGGAACATCCACATCCTCTTCACACTCCATTCAGACTGCTCTATCCTTGCTTAAAGACCTCTACCTTGCCTTGGATGATCTTCTCAACATGTCATCCACACAACAAGTGATTTCTCTCCACAAAGGTGACAAATGTGTGGAAGAGGTGTTGGATGGTTCCATGAGAATTTTGGATATGTGTGGCATCACAAGGGACACCATGTTGCAAATTAAGGAGAGTGTCCATGCCCTTCACTCTGCCCTTCGAAGAAGGAAAGGAGATTCGAGTGTTGAAACCAGTGTGGCTGAGTACAAACTGTTTGCTAAGAAGATGAAGAGGAATGTGAATAAGTTGATCACATCATTGAAGCAGATGGATGGCAAATTTGGGGTGTCCCCACTTTTGGATCTTGATCACCACCTTGCTTGTGTGACTAGAGTGCTTAGGGAAGTCATTGTGATCAACTTGTCGGTGTTCCAATCTATTTTGTCATTCTTGACAATGTCTTCATCGAATTCGAAGGCAACAACCAAATGGTTTCTGGTGGCAAAATTTATGCACAAGGGGGTAAAACCATCCGAGGAAAACTCAGAGAATGAGAATGAGTTGCAGTGTGTGGAAATGGCTTTGAGCACTCTTCTGAATGAAGGCACTCACGATGACAACATTCGGGTGGCGCATGAAAGATTGGAGGCTTTGGAGAATGCCATTGAAAGTGTTGAGAATGGCTTGGAGAGTGTTTTTAGGCGCTTGATTAAAACTAGAGCTTCCCTTTTGAATATCATCTCCCAGTAGGGTGCTTTCAGTAGCAACTTTTCTACAATCCTGATATGCATACAAGTTTTAGGGGTATGCTAAGGAATGATTTGTACATGTAAAGTAATATAATGAAATGTAAAAAAAGATGTTTATTCTCTACATTATGATGTCTTCTTGTGTTAATCTTTTTTCTTTTGTGTCATCATTTGACATATATTAACAAAGATCTATATAATCTGCCATTCTTTACTATTCTAGGGAGACAACAATTTTCAAATTGTGCTTTACCACACTAAGTGCTACCATTCTATTATCTACCAAACACAAGACTTTTACTTCCCTTTCTTGAATGAAAAAGAAAAAAAAACAAGTTGATCAAAATAACCTTTGTAAACTCTCAGGTTACTTTTTGGAGCAGAAATTTGAATTTTCATTTGATTAAGGTCAAATCCAAAAAGAAAACATACTCAAGCACTTTGTCCATCCCATGATTTGGACATGCATTAGCACACTCATTCTAAGGAAAAGAATAGCCCGAGAATCAAATAATCTAACTTAGAATTAAACAAAGACGAGTTATGCAGATAAACGGGTTTTTGCGGCAATGGTAGCCTCCGAAAATAACGCTTCATGTTCTTTGGCACAATCAACTCCGTGACGAAGGGATGGGATAATAATACTCATACAACTCCATGGTTAAAACTTCTAAATTTATCAAATCAATCAATCTATAGGTTGTTTCATGGTTATTATTTTTTTAGAAGGCTATATAAAGGTGTTGATATATTAACACGATGTAAATAGTGAAAACAAACATTTGATATATCAATAAATTAATATTTTTTTTAATTTAAAATATTTAATATATTATTATAAAATTTATTAAAGGTATGTTTTTCGGTGTTCACAGTATCAAAAGAACTTTTCCCTATAAACAACTATAAACTTGAAATTTCGGATAAAAGATTATGATACACAATACATTAACTATAAATTGTTAATGAAGATTATTATTATCTATCATGGATCTCTCCATCGGTTATTCTTCTTTTATTTTAGTTTTAGTATGATCTCTCACACTAGAAAGAAATTTCTTGTTATTGAATATATATAGAGGGTGGTAGTGTAAATGTGTATGTCTAGAAAAGTTATAGCAAGAAAAAAATTTGGTATTTAAGCGCGTCCATTAGTGACCCACCTCTCTTTTTTAGGAACTTACTTGATGTACTAGTTTACAGTCTACAATCATTGTTCTAGTAAAAATGATTATTCATAGTGCATGATTTGATTTTAACTCTATGACAACAAAATATGAGAAACATACAATAAAGATCAGACCAACTAGGCCGTTAATGATATTTACAAACGGATCGACTTGACTGAATCCTAAGATCGAACCAACTTGGTCATCAACAGTCCTACAAAGGGATTGACTTGGCCGAATCCTAAGATTGGACCAACTCAGCCGTCAATGTTTTCTACAAGGCGACTCCTAAGATCGGACCAACTCGGTCGTCAACGATTTGTACAAAAGGACCGACTTGACTGAATATTAAATTGGACCAACTCAACTGTCAACGGTCTCTACAAACGGATCGACTTAGTTGAATCCTAAGATCGAACCAACTTGGCCGTCAATGTTTTCTACAAACGGACCAACTTGGCCGCTAAGATCAGACCAACTCAATCGTCAGCTGTCTCTACAAATGGATCGACTTGGCTGAATCCTAAGATTGGACCAACTCGACTATCAATGTTTTCTACAAACGGACTGACTTGGGATTAAACCAACTCGGCCGTCATGATTTTTTACAAACAAACTGACTTGGTCGAATCCTAAGATCGGACCAGCTAGGCCGTCACGATATTAACAAACAAATCGACTTGGCTGAATCCTAACTCGACCGTCAATGGTCTCTACAAATGGACCAACTTGGTCGAATCCTATGATCGGACCAACTCGATCGTCAACGGTCTCTACAAACAGACCGACTGGACCGAATCCTAAGATTGGGCCACTAGTCCTAACAAAAGGTAAGCTCTATTCTATAATAGACATATGATACAAATTTTTTATGCTCTCAGTGACTTGATCATGAGAGCACTGTCAACAAGTGGAGCATAACTCTCCTTATTTCAGTGTAACCTCCAAGCAACTAAAAGTTGTAATTACGAAAGAGACCAACTCCAAACATCCAACCTCAAATTTTGGCCAAAATAAATATCAATTATAAATTTATTCAAAATTATAGTAGCAAAGACATTATTTGTTTCGAACCACGCCTTTTTTTTAACTTAAAGCATGCCTTTAGATTAAATATTGCTTAATGTAACAAATATGAACTCATAGCCTAAAATGCCGATAAAAAAATAGCCTAAAAAAGGTCATTATCGAAGTCTTCAATTAAAAAATAAAGCCATGTTTTTGGGTAATCAATATTTTAGAATCTGGCACCATATCAAAACTATAGCTTCTGGATTTTCATCCATGGACCTAATCTAAATATATATTCTCTGTGAAATGATTTAAAATATATCTATAATGTGTTTACACTGTAGACAAAAAATGAATTTCACCCGCAAATAAAAAATAAAACCTGAAAACAATAGAAAACAAAGTCACATATTTGTAATTAAAATTAAAAATAGAAAACATTTTCTTAAACAAAAAATACGTACCATTCGTTTCTTTCTCTTAATAAATTCTAGGAAATATAGATATGTTTGTTGTTATCTTCGAAAGGACGTAATATGTTCCAAGGCACGCCTTTTATTTTTCTTTCTTTCTTTCTTTTTTGAAGTATATAAAGCACCCCTTTGAATTAAATAATGCTTAATGTAACAAATGTGGACCACACAAACATAACCAAAACCAAAACCATTGAAAAAGTCATTGTCTAAAGTCAAAAGTTGTATAGTTCAGCAATATTTTTGGGGAGGTAAAAAAGAATCTCCTATAAAAAGAAATCGTGATTTGTACAACAAATCAAAATTGTGATTTCTTGATTTTCACCCATCATCATATCCTAATTTCCAATCACTTTTTTAGATTATATTTCAGATGCGTAAATTGAATTTCACCCACAAGTAATTTGATCAAATTTATGATTTAGTCATATATGTTTTAATGTAAGTTGGAGGTCTATGATACTAGGAGTCAAACAAAATCATAATCGACAAACTATAATTTAATAAACAGATACGAGTTCATCAAATATACGTTTGAAAATCTTCTTGTCACATCCAATTCGAGGAAAATTAATATTCCAAAATCATGTAAAACAAAAATATTAGGTTTAAGGCCGGCATAATATATGGAAGATTAGAACTTAGTAGCAACGTGTACCACATTAAAGTACGAATTATGTTACCCTCATAATATTGAAGAGGAATAATGTTAGAGAACAAAACCTTTTTTGAGTAATTGGTTCAATTCATTCACACAATATCTATTGTGTATCATCTTTTGAAAGGGACCACTCCTTACACATAATAATGCAAAATAGAGATTCCTAATACTACACCGAATTCAAACTTTGGCAGGTTGAAATCCGTAGAAGGAACATTGTGGTAACAACGTATGTTTTTGTTTTTCTCATTTTAGTACTCACACCGTCTACATACGAAGAAGACGAAAAGAGAAGTTACGTGAATTAAGGTTCAAGGGAACTTTGGAAGAGAAGCTTTAAATGTAACCGACCTTCATAAACATAATAAAAGTATACGTACCTTGCCATTAGCGGTGGCTTTTTCTTAGATTCATTGAAGATAGAGGCTGATGCTAAGGTTCGGTCCTTTTCCTCTGTTATTCACAAAAGACCCACCTAAATTATCAGAAACATACCTATCCCATGTGTTTCCTTTCTTTGTCTTTTTTGATAAAAGTAGTAGATTCAATACATGCATGCTCCTCTTAATTAATGTAAGATTTCCAACCCAATTCTCAAAATTATTCACTGTGAGTAAAATCTTAGATGCCAACCATTGAACAGACAGATTGTAATCAATTCTGCTATAATTCCTAAACATTAAAAATACCATCTTAGAAAAAATTAGTCACCAAACAAGGAAAATAATTCAGACTAATGGGAAGGTGGGAGTTTCCTTTGCCATGTGATATAATTATAACGGTGTTTCATTTAAAATATGGATGGCTACTGGTTTGGTTTGATGATAAAAATGTGACAGCACAACTACGTCACAGAAAAACCAAACACTACATAGTACCTTAGGGAATCCATTTTTCTATCAAATGGCATCAAGGTCTATAATAAACTTGTGCACCTCTCTTTCTGCCTTCTAATGTCTAGAGGTATCAATAGGGGTGTATTATACCATTGAGTCTTGTTTTCATATCAGGCATCCTTTGAGATGAAAAGGGCAAGTGTAGCTACATTTTCTCCAAAGCATTCTAGCAAGTATGGTGTTAGATCCATTAGTTTGCCAACAAGATCACATCCAAGCACAGCCAGAAGTGAAGAGGAGCTGAGCAAGCTTAAATCACTGGAGGCATCATCGTCTACATCAAAGGTGGAAACAATTTGCTGTGCTCTATCTGGCCTTTCAGAATTGTACAAATGCATTGAAGATCTTCTGAGATTGCCATTGACCCAACAAGCACTAGGGCAACACCAAAATGAGAAATGGGTCAATGAGATGCTAGATTGCCCAGTGAGATTCTTGGACCTATTGGGCATAACAAGGGATGCCATTCTGTCAATGAAAGGAAGTGTTGAGGAACTTCAGTCTGCAATCAGAAGGAGAAGGGTTGGTGACTTTGACATGGAGAGCCATGTTTCTACATATTGGAGGCTAAGAAGGAACATGAGGAAGGAGTGTACAAAATCTCTGCTTTTGTTGAAGCAGATGGATCATGACTTATCTGGGGCTTCTCTTCCACTGGATCTTAATGACCACCTCTCTGCTGTGGTAAGAGTTCTAAGAGAAGCTAGTTGGATCACAAGCTCCATCTTTCAGTCTCTTGTTGTGTTCCTTTCTTCACCAATCATGAAACTAAAGCCTAATAAGTGGGCATTTGTCTCAAGATTGATGCAGAAGGGGGTGTTTGCTTACAACAATCATCAGGAAAACATAAATGAATTGGAAAAGGTGGATTTTGCCCTTAACAGCTTGATTGTGGAAAATCTGAGCAGAGATGCTGAGGCTGAGAAGATTCAATCTGCACATGGAAGGTTAGAAGCTTTGGTGGTTGGCATTGAAGAAATTGAAAATGGATTGGAATGCTTATTTAAGCGTCTGATTAATAATAGAGTGTCTTTTCTGAATATATTTTCTCCTTAAGGCATAGTATAACAGGCATATGTGTAGTAAAAAACTGAGGCTCAATTAGGCTTTGTTGTGTGCATAACAGAGTTTCTGAAATTTCCCAAATGTACAAATAGAGTTGTTAAATATGTCACTGTACATTCTGCTTGTTTTGCTGTGACATTTTCTATCCTTCTACCAATGCTAATCATCTCTTAGTTTTTAGAAGAATTACTTAATTGCTTAAACATTTCCGAACACTGGCCCAAATTTCTGTGATTTGAATGATGCACTGGCATTGAAGTTTTGAAGAATGAATTGGAGAATTTGTTCTGTAAATAAATAATGTATCAGAATGGCACCGGCATAAACTCGTGGTTGGGTAGGAGGCAATTAAAGTACGATGTGAGATTAAACTGTTTTTCCTTAAAAGAGAAACAATAATGATAGAGAGGTTTCAGAGCAAATTCTAAATGTTGGGTTCTTTGATGTAGATGGGAGATAATTGTTAAGTTTTTTTTAACGTTCATCATGTATCCTTCTAACTCCCAACCTTTTACCCGAATTCCTCACTATTTTTTAAAGTGTAAATTGGAACTTCTCTGTTTTTCTTACTATATTTATATTTTTTAATACTTTACCCTCAGAATGAATATTATAAGTGTAAAATTTATAACACTGGATATTTAATAATGATTCAATCATTTGATAATATTGGGTAACTATAACCACGTAATTGTGGGTAATTCAATCTTTTAGGTTAAGTCTTAGATTTATATATTTTATATCTTTACGTTTTTATATATTAAGTTTTAGATGACTAAGTATGGTTGTTTATGTTTTTGTAAAGATTTATTATGACTTTTTTTTTTATATTAAAACGTTAAATGAGTTAACATAGTTGAATGACGTGTTTTTTTTAACATAGTAATTTATACTTTTAAAAAAGTTCATTCTTGTTCGTTATAGGAGAGACATTGTGACCTTTAAAACTTATTGTTCCAAAACCAAAATATAAGGAATAAAAGTAAAATAATAGTCATTAATAGAAATTTTAATATAATGGTGTGTGATCATCCTAATTTTATTATTATTGCACTACAATAATAAAAAAATTTATTATTTTAATTAAGATATATATAATTAGATTTATTTGAGTTTTAACTATTATTTTTTGTTAATTTTATATTTTTAGAATAAATGGTCTGAAAGAAATGTTTATTTATGTGAATAAATGAGCCACATATGAAAAAAAAATCAAATTACTTCTTTCAATTAAAAGAGAAGAAAATATTAGGATTTTATGCAAAGTGTAAGACATTTTTTCCACTTAACTAGGAGCTGAATCTTTTTCATTATTTTCTCTGCTATCTTCTAAAAAAAACGTGCCTCTAACATGGAATGAGGAGGACATTGCATGGTAGCTATAAACTTTATAATCTAAAATAGTTGGTAACTAAAATATTAGTAGCTAATTAGATATCAATTTAATTTTTTTTATAAATATTATTAATAATAAAAAATAATTTAGATACCAATAATTTTAATAATCTTTAAAATAATATCTCATTTTAGTAACTAATTATTTTTATTATCTAAAATTAATTTTTACTTAATAATGTTTTTTTAGCTCGAGAACCAAAATTAGAATCACTAAAACCATGTTTAAATCTATATGAAAAAGTGTGAGAGAAGGAACTCTCTTTAATGAGGGATTATTGATTGAAGACGTTTTTATTGATTACATAGGATGGAAGTATAGATATATATGGAAGAGAGACAGAGGAGTAATTTAAAAGGGGGTTTGATTGTTGCAGTCCAAATTGTTTCCTGGGCTCACACCCAGCATCTGACAGTACCTCTGGTAGAACCCGATCCGACTTTGGACCCTCGGATCCGGGCCGCGCCCGCATTCAAGTCCCCCGTTTATTATGTTGGTGATCACACCAAACCCGGGAGCCCGCCTGGCTTGCGTGTCAGCACTAGATGGGGTCCATGCTCCGATAATCACATTATGAGACGATGGCTTGTTTCCTTGTGCCCTCATCCAAAACCATATGGCTGTTCTGAACGCCACAACTCTGTCTCTTCCCACTAGATCCGGATCATTCGTCAAATCCAAACTAAGTTCTCTTCCAGCTAGCCCATAATTGTAGTTGCTGTTCATAACATGCATCCCATTAGTCCACCATGCAACACACTATCATATCACTTAATATCCGAAAACTTCACACAACCAATTTCTAATTTTTTCATGCATACTTTCTTAATCTCCTACTCGTTTGATTTCCGTTGAAAATTAGGACATTTCATAATATATAAGTGACTGTAAACTTGACCTTATAATCTGGCTTTATGACCTTATAATCTGGTTTTATGAGATTGAGTTAGGCTTAAAGTTTATCTCTTAATATGGTATGATTGATTTCAAACTTATATTAACTATTGTTTGTTGATCTGATAAAAAAACACTATTGTTGGTTGAACTTATTATGTCACTCGTTGTCAGATTATTATTGGACCACCTATAATATATATAGTCTCACATACAAATTGATAGTTTCGATATGAGAAGTGTGTTGAAGATCCCACATCCACTAGAGATTATATGATAGTTTATAGTATATAAATGAGTGTTAATTTCACTTTATAAACTGAACTGATTTTACGAGGTTGAATTAAATTCATCTCTTAATAACTTTTAACCTTTTATATACGTCAAAGCAACATTTTGGCTACTTACTGTGTGAGTTGGATTGGTCCTCGTCCATAATATCTTTTACCAGCAGCACATGGCCATCCTCCACCATTGCAATAAACATCCTGGTTCCGTTCGTTGATGAAACAATATCCCCACGAGTATGGACCGTCTGGTGCACTTGGCCACCCTCCTACACAAACCAAAACATTATTAATATTCTCTCTCTCTCTCTCACACACACACATGTATAAAATCACTACTGAATATTATATATGAACGTGTTGACCTGTGGTTTCATGAGACGTTTGAGCGAAGAAAGCTGCAAGCTCCCTTTTGCGAGTGGTGTCATCACCTGAAGTGCCAAAGCCGCTGAACGATCTAGCAGCACTGAGAAAAGCTTCATAGGTGTAGAATCCACGCCCGGGACATGCTGCATCGTTCCGGTGCTTTAGCATTTCCTCGAACATAGAAAGGCTGATGATGCTGCTGACATCTCCGCCGCCGCCACTAGCTTGGCATTGGCTCTGGCAACCTGTTCCACAGTATTCGCTGGTGCTTCCGCACCACCCATGTTGGCTGCAACATAACCTATTTGCGCACAATGCGCCACCAGCTTGTCTACCACATTGTTGCGCTCTGGCCCCAAGCATCAACATTGCCAGCAACAAGCATAGCATCAAAGAACACAGTTTCATGTCACCCATTGCTAAGAAAGAAATGGTGAATGGTGTGTTTCGTAACGACGATCGATGGAGATATTTATGGATGAGCTGTGATGAGAGAGAGAGTATTTAATTTCGTTCATATTTTTCAAAATTGGCTCCTGCTTCGTCTTGTTATCGTAATATTCATGACTTTGTCAATGCATTCATGTCTAATATTAATGAAGTTGACTCCTGCGTAGACGAGAGTACGCATAAAATCATGTTGAAAAATCAAATGATGCACATCAACAAATTCTTTAACAAAATGTTCTGTACTAATTAATCCCTAAATATTATTAGACACTGAAAATATATTTAAGTTTTTAACTTTAAAATAAAATAATTTATAATATTTAGTTACTTACCATAAAAAAGATTTATCACGAATCACCATAAAATTTGTGTTAATTAGTAGATATTTAATGTGATGCCTAGATAGTAAAAGAAATCCAAGACAAAGTCAATGCCCTATTTTTGCGGGTGAGAAATGTTCTCCCGTTTTCATCATTATTATTACATTGTGTATGATTTTGTTACTTTTTATTCACTTCTATATATGTAATTTTGAAAAAAATGTTCAGTTTTCTAATTATATGAACTAAATTTGTATGAAAACGCGCGATGTATTAACATTTTCAATGATATTTTTAGCAAATTTAAGAAAATAATCATATTCTTCATAAAGTCATAGCAAATAGCAAGTAAAAATTTGCATAAAAATTATAAGAAATTCACAGTTAAAAAAAATACATCTGCATGAAATATCTAAAAGAAAAATTCGCATGCAAGAAATTTAGATTCAAGTCATAGAAAATGAGTTTACAATTACAACAAACCAATTTTATATTATGAAAAGAAAAATGAATTAATGTACATGTATGAAAAGTGTTTGAATACAATTCGTTAAAAGAACTTTTGAGAGATTCTTTATCAGGGAAAGCTCTTTGTAGTGTGTGTAAGTGATTTTTACGGAGACTATTTATTTGAAATTAGAAAATTTAGTTATTTAAAGAAAAATTGTAAGAAAAAGGATTTTTTTTGTATTCTTTTGAAGTCAAAAAATTTTAAATTAATTTTTTTAATTTAAAATAAATAATTGTTAAATTTATTAAATTTTAATATTATAAAAGATAAAATTAGAAAACTAAATATCTGCGCAATAAAAAAAGCGGGTCTTGTCATAGAGAAAGAGATGAAATGTGGCTGCTAAGGTAATAGCTTTCGTGTAAGATATGGCACTCTATGTTTGAGAAATATCATTGAAGCTTAATTGTAGAAAATCATAACTGCAATTAAAAGCTTTTGCCATTCATTCTCAAAAACATTTCTAAAACTATTGTTCTCCATTCCAACCACTTTTGCATTAAGTTTTAACATACAATTTTTTTTATAGTTTTTTTTCTTTACTTCTTATCAGATAGACATCAAGGCTTCATCAACTCAAAATGTGTCTCAAAACTCAACTAATATTTACAAAAATTCTTATATGCACAGCACAAATCACAAGTTATGTTTGGAATCTTGATCCAAATATTTAGGTATGGTCAGCTCAGTTTTAGACCTAAAAGAAGAATCATGAGCTCGACACAAATACTAATGATCAGCTCAAGAAAAATAATTAAAGATAAAAAACTTATTTTATTTTGGTTATAATACATATGCTAGTGTTAAGTATAAATAACCTGTTGAGAATAATGTTGTTAACATTCAAGAATAATGAACTTGTCAGCGAGAGATAATCCCAAGTCATTCTCGCAGGAAATCATGGATGAGCTTATGCCACTTCATTATATCACACCTAAAATCGCCCTTTTAACATTTTCAAAGGAGACAACACCATTAGGAGATTAGTTTGTAATTGAAACCCGAAATGTTTTCCAAGAGTCTGGTAGAGTATTCAGTAGTCATAGTCCCAACACTTCATCATCAAATTTGATGCCCATTTGAGGCAATTGAAAATAAATCTGTTCTTTTTATTTTCAATTTGTTCATTTTATAACAGCTTTAACTGTTTTTCAAAAATCTGTTATAAGTTGGTTTTCTATAAAATGAAAACTTGTTTCTGAGTTTAAACGTCGTTCATACATTTGTAAAAACAAGTTTTACAGCAGAGAATTAAGATTTTACAAAGAATTAGCATTTGTTCTTCAAAGATTTCGAAAATCACAAAATGCTTGTTCTTGGTTTGGTTCCAAAAGCTTGGTGTGAGGTGTTGCTACTGTTCTAGCAATCTTGCCTACTGGTTTAAGGCAGATCTTTGTATCCTCAATCAGGTGTAGTCGTTTCACTTTTCA
>Ga0123342_1000800_pt1 | contig 51243 bp, 30 predicted proteins | sample Turbeawhitnodule_FD_89960 | JGI IMG/M metagenome (GOLD analysis project Ga0123342, IMG submission 89960) | Root nodule microbial communities of legume samples collected from Mexico - Turtle bean Mexico white nodule | ecosystem: Host-associated > Plants > Roots > Nodule | place: Mexico: Nepantla...
ACATATGGGCTAAGCCCATTACATAAATATGAGATATCTAACAATATCTATAATATCTCATAATATCAAATAATATCTAATTATATCTAATAATATCTAATTATATCTAATAATATCTAACAACAACAAACAGAAATATTGTTAGACCTAGGCAATCAATATAAATAATACATACACTGAACGCCTAGAAGAAAACCTTATAAAAGAACACGGTGAAAATATGAAACAATAACTACAATAGTATAGTACATAATTTCCTGATTGCAGAGGGACAATAACATCCCATTAAATACTTACTCCAATACCCATGGGCATGGCTGGCATATTTGGTACGGTAGATACAGTAGCAGGGTAATAGAAGGAACCATCAGACACTGGGGAGCGGGGCCTAGCATGTGCTTGGGATGGCATAAAACTCTTTGCATTAGGGTTGAGTTTGAACTCCTGAATACAACAACAAATGGGAAGCTCTGAGAAATGACAATTATATAAAAAGAAATAAATTGTGTCTACCTTAAAATAAATTATCAGCAGTCGTAGGTGCAATTTCCAACTTTATAAGGTCAATCTTGCACTTTCTCACCTTGGCATAGGGATTCAGAGTTGACTTCTCCGAAGACAGGGAACCAACCGAAGAACTCGGTGATAGACCAGGACCAGAGGTTGATGTACCTAGTCTTCCACGTGCAATTACAGACTTTGTTTCCCCAACCGACACATTTTCTTCAGGAGTCTTCAATAAAATATGATTAGAAGATAACCCCCCTTCATCAGAACCATCTTTCTTAGACTCCAGTGATGACCGTAAATCTGCATTAAAAATTGCCAAGATCAGAGAAATATAATACATTATAAAAGAACAAATCAATGAAAAGAAATTTCAACTGCAGGGGAGAGCTTCAATTCAGAAGCATTATCAAATCAAGTACTGGCAAAAGGCTTTAATACTTCCTTCATAATAAACAGAACAATCACTTAAATGACAGTAGTTAGGTTACATCCACATTAGTTTCAGGCACAGTGCTTTCGATCTAATCAATTCGGGGAGCTGAGAAAGAAACTACACAAACCCTGAGATTTTGACAGTTGGACATCCTGAGCTTGCTGCATCAATTAACAGTAAAAAAATAAAGAAAAAGAGAAAGATGAGATTTAAGATTTTATAGCTATCTCGAGTGAGATATTTGAGCAGATACGATATGAGAGTTGTAACTCTGACTCACTATCCAATTTTCTTCCACAGTATTATCATTGGCTCCATGAAGGTTATTAGCTGAGTTCTCCTGAATCCTGTCAGTTGGATTTAAGAATTATGATAATGTTGGCTTTTATGTTTCAAAAGCCCCTTGAGCAGAGAGATTACAATAATTACTATGAATAAAATAATTATATAAAGAGAACTGAAAAAATAAAAAGAAAAAAATCAACAAATACCTGCTTTCACCATCTGAAAATGAGCAACTCTGGGCAGGGTGTTCAGATGCTAACTGCTTAGCATGATCATTAGAACCAGAACGACATAAATCCATACCACTTCTTAACTGGGATAATTCGGAGTGATCCTGAGAATTAAAGCAAAAGAAATAACAAGCTAAATATAGGAAATTAAGTAATTACTTTATAAGGAACAAGGGAGGAGAAAGCAAGAGTATGAATAAAAAGGAACATCTTATTACTTTGTTTTGGACACAATTTACAAAATTTGTGATATGTTTAAATGTTAAACTTGTACTTATTTCAAAAACAGGAGACTGAAACATTTAGCACACTTCCAAGCAGAAATTATACACAAAAATTATCATAACTCAGTACTAAAACAAGAGTTGCAACATTGAAACGTCGCCTTCCCCCATCTTAGGCTGGAATTTAAGATATTAACACACCCAAAATTGGATTTGGATATACTGTGTTTGTCAAAACCAAGATCCTTAAGGTTTGGGTGGGGTGAGGATGAAAGATCATGACTAGGTGCTTGAAACACAAGTACTGAAAAATATAACAGGGCTTTCTACATATAAAATACAACAAGTAATTAAAACATGTAATATAATACCACCAAATATCAAGCGAGAATTTCAGGTATTTATTTCAAAGTTATTGCATTGTCTTGTTGAAATTTAAATTTGATAGTGATTATGGAAAGGAAGGAAAAAATAGCAGAAAGATAACAGAAGAGGTTAATTCAAATGAAGGCCCAGAACAAACTCAGTTCATGGGTTTCAGAAACCAAAAGAAGAAACAAGATACACACCAAAGTGATCTGTGATCCAAGTGAGAGGGAAGTTGAGAATTAAGAGACAAAGAGGTTGGGTGTTTGAGATAGAGAAGAGGAAATTTGAATGATTCAGAGAGGTCAAGACAAAGGAGATGTAGGAATTTCAGATCTCTCAGAAGAAAGTTGCGGTCTTTCAACCCATCACCGCAAGGCTCACCCAGCTCACCAAACTCAAATGATTCAATGGTTCCGGCATGTCTACCCAGGGTTGCAACCCCAATCTTGCAGTTTAACAATACTCAATACAGGCAGGATCATGTGACCCCTCCAAGTAAGGTCACGATAATGTTGACAGCAATAGGATAGGATACTGTTTAATGGTGTTCCCAAGTTAAAACGAGTGTGTTTCCAAGGCCTAGAACACACTCCTGTCAGAGATGTGTGTGCAAATGGTGATTAAGAAAAATATAGATTCATATTTATTATAATTGAGACAAACGGTTTTCACCATACAGGAAAACTGAAGTAAAAGCACTGAGAAGAAAATGTCATCCAGTTATCTCACTCATAATTTGAAGCCAAGGGGGAAAGTTAGAGGTAAAATAATTACTATAAAATTCCCATAACAGATAAATCCTTTACGCAGAAACATGATTAGCCTCCCAAACAGCTAACACACTCTTCCCGATATAACACTCGTACCCTAGTATTCAGTACAAGATAGGACACCAGTAACATTCAAAGTGACAAATGATTTAAAGTATAGTCTAACTAAAATATAATACATATATAACTGGTTGAGGAGGTACCACAGAGGAGAAATTTGCCAATTTTTGAGCTCCATTATTGCCTTTAACTTCACCTGGTCTCTTGATGACTAAACCATAAATATTATCAAACCTTTCAGAATTGTGTGAATCCGAATCCAACAACTTATCCTCATTTTCGTCATATCCACTATCATCAACAGTGTTACCCCTATAGACTGAAGAGAATCTGGTTTCTTCATCAATATCAAAGTTATGGTAAAGGCCTCTTTCCTGTTGATAAAAATCAGTTTGAGGAATCCAAATAGATAATTAAATAAAATGTTACACAAATTCACAAAAGGAGAAAAAAGCCATTGAAGCCACACCAACCTCTGCTAGATGGAGATCTTGGGTTTCCTCACCCTCAATTTCTCTTGCAATTCTTAAAGCTTGCTTTTCCAACTCTCTTGTCTGCGGCCCTTTTTCAAGTTTTGTTGTATATAACTCCTCATTGAATGTGCTTTTTACACCGAATAACATTTTGTTCGTTTCAAACTGATCCCATCCCCTAAAAAAATACAAAAATAATTGTTAATGTAAGAAACAAAACAGAAGATCTGTTAAGAATTGTAACCTGAATGTAAAAAATGGTAGTAGAGACGTAATTGAGCCTGATCTTTTTAAGTAAAGACCTAGCACAAAATTCTTATTTCCATTTTGCTATATCAGAATAGTTCATTATGCCAATATATTTTCAATAATTCAACCAGGAACATTTCTTAGCTTCCATAATATCTCTTAAACATCTACTATTTGTGTCTTAGATCATATTTTTAATAAACACTTGAATTTAGAGATGGCTACAAGTATATATATATATATATATATATACATATATTTTATAAAGATGAGTACAAGTATATCTCAAAGAGGAAGGCTACAACCTATGTTCCTTAACCTAAAGCTAGGTAGACCAAAAAACAACTTTTATATAAGCTGTACAACAAAACAATATCATATATTTCAACACTCCCCCTCATGTTGAAGTATATACAAAGCTAGGAACGTATAAATTGAATTATAGGCTCTCTTGATATATAGTCATAGATCTATATTCAACTCCTGCACTAGATCTGGCAACAACAATTTGTTTCTAACTCTTCCAAGAAATAATATTCCCTCCAATGAATACACAACATCATGTGGTGGACCTCCTATCACTGGGACAGTAAACCCAATCTGCATCAATATACTCTAAGATTTGAGTATTTCCCTTGTCCTCACAAACTATTGTTGTCGTGGAGCCTTTTTGACATATTAGAGAATGTGAATCATAGCATTCCAATGGTCAATGCCACGATTATGCACGAATTGACTAACAACTCCAATTGCACAAGTGATACAAGGTTTTGTAATAGTGAGATATATAAGACAACATTTTCTTTGTTAAACTACAACATCTTCCTATGATTGAACCACTTCAATACCAAGAAAGAATTTCAAATAGTCAAGATCTTTGGTCTGAAAGTGACTGACTAAGTGTTCTTTTAGTTGGGAAATCTGAGTAGCATCATTTCCTGTTCTAATTATATCATCAACATAAATCGTGAACACACTTCTTAGGGGAAGTATGTATGACAATAGAAAACTGAATAATCTGTCTCACTCCATAGATTTGCACAATATGACTAAATTTACCAAACCAAGCGCTAGGTGATTGATTCAATCCATAGAGAGAATGATGTATTTACAAATTCAAGAGATCACTGCATGTAAATCTCTTCCTCAAGGTCACCATGAAGGAAGTCGTTTTTAATGTCAAGTCGGTGAAGTGGCTAATGATGAATAGCAACCAGAGCAATTAAACTGTGTTGATACCGAGCTTTAAGGCAGTCAACTTCCTAGTAGGCCCTACTTTTAACATCAGACACTCATCAACAACCAATAGTCTTGGTCAAGGTGTGTGTGAAGGACTTCGCATGAAGATCATACTTGATGACCTTGAAATAAAGATTAACATCCTTATGCAACTCTACTGTCAGCCATAAGCATTATATATAATCCAATCCAACACTATAGTACCAAACATACTAAAATTAATAGTCACTTCATCAAAGATAATCTTAACAGGGGCCTAGTGGTTACAACCGGTGCCTCTAATGGGTTTTAGATAGCAAACATTTACCACTAAAAGACTTCCTCATGACAGATTTCAGGATATTCTACAGCAGCTTGAACTTTTGCTACATGTGAAAGCATATCATGGTAGCCACTAAAGAGCAAGGTCAAAGAACCGTGACAAGTCTTATGGGTCGAGCAAAGTCACTCGGTGGCTGGAGGGTGGCACATGGGCTTCACACGCCTGGCTTTCAGCATGTGACTAGGAGAATTAGTCACACCAAATTTGGTGCTTGCCAAAGATAAAGGCAGTGGCTGATGACAAAGGACAACTAAAAGGAAATGACGAGCACTAGTTGGCATTGCTCGTCATGACGAGTAAGACCACATGCTTGTCAAAGAAAAAGAAAACTGAAAGGGTATGTTCCTAGACCTAAAGCTAGGTACATCCAAAAACAATAAGCCTATATGTAAACTGTAAAAGGTTCATACTACAGTTTCTGAGCCAACTTAAAGAACAACAGAGGAGACTGATGAGCATGCATCTGGGTGTCAAGCCTTCAAGGCAAAAAAAACAATTCTGTTTCAGAAAAAAACAGCCTAGTGCTATAAAGTGTGTTTGTGTGGGATCCACAGAAAGTAACCCATCATTCATGAAAGAAAGTTTTTAAGTAAAACAAGAGAAATATGAAAACACCTATTCCAAGGGCCATCAAAGATATTTTCCAGTTCAGGGCATTCTGGATCATCTGCATCAGGTACCCATCGCTGTAATTCTCTGCCTGTCTCAACATGTCGAGATTGAGATATTACTGAATCAACCATGATCTCATGATGCATGTCATCATAGTGAGGTGCACTAGTTTGGCCATCTCTGAAAACAGAAACATCCTGCCAAAATGACGAAGAAAGAAACAATTTCAGGAAACAGATTGACAGCATGTTCAATGCAACTTCACCTAATCCTGAAGAGCTGAACTTTCCCAACACCATTCATTACTATATCGATTCATTTTTTTGTTAGTTTGTTTTTAAACAACATAGAATTTAAACTTGAATTACTATCATGATTTTCTCAGCACACAGCAAATATATGAAAGACAGCAACCTTTGCTATAACTTGTACAAGGTCATTGGAAGGTATAATTAAAGTCTTAGAAGGAGCTTTGCTGAAAGATTCTACACGAAATCTCTGTCCTTGCAAGGAGCCATCCTTTGTCAAACAAGCCATTTTCAAAATGATTCCTAAAAGAACAGTAATGAGTAGCAAAATATGACAAATTTTATACGATCTATAAATATATTAATAAAACTAGAAGCTGCAATATATTAACTAAAACAAAGAAAAATATCACTGTCCTCAATATAAAAAGAATTAATCACACAAGCATAACGAAACATACCATAATCTTTGTCAGTATTTGTTGCATGAAATATTCCAGAGTATATAGATCCGTTTTTCACCTGGGCTTCCACATGCTGCCCAATAAGGCATGATGTTAAATATACTAGTCGATCATGTGAAGGACTCCCATAACTACCACCTTTATTGTCAGACACTACACCTGTAACCATAAATATCAGCAAAGTATCAAGTAAAATAGAAAATAATAAAAAAGTCAGATCTGAAGTTCACCTGTACTAGGTAATCTGCTGCTGGCATTTGACTTTCCAGAGGGGATCTTATAATCAGACTTAGTTGCCCCCTCTTTCTCAGATTTTCGACGGATGTATCCATTAGATGATTTAGGCTGCCCAATTTGTTCCAAATTCATCCTCACCCACAGCCCTAGTTCCACTAACCTAGAACACTTATGAAGTCAATTTTCAAGACTTCATTTTATAAAAAGATGGTAAAGAAAGGGTACACACATATATTCATAAAACAAAAATCTACAAAGACTAAACAAACATTACAATGCAAAAGCGTATGAAATAAAATAACCACAGAGAATATATGCAATCCAGACACTTTATATAACACAGGTACAATAGAACACTTAAAAATTCATGATACAGACTATTTATGTTAACATGAATTGGAAAAAAAAAACACTCTACCCAAATGCACAATATTTGAAAAGAGACATGGATAGTTTCTAATTAATACATGATTTCATCCGTGGATGATAATCAAAATTGATAAAAGAAAGGGAAAAGAAAAATACTAGTAGAGTAGTGATCATTTTTATAATTATCAAGCAAAAATAGTTGCATGTCATTCCTTTGCCCATATCACAATATATTCCCTCCCCTATCAACATGCACAAGAATTACATATGTTTCCCTATCTATGTTAGAATGTCCAAAAGGGCATCATTAGTCTTACTCAAAATAAGTCTTGACTATATAATTGTCTATTATTTACTATAGCATTAAGGATACAAAGGAGAAGATATAGAAATATTTAATTTTAGTCCTGCGAGGACTTTTTCGGTGGTCAAGATATGATAGGATATAAATATAAATTAAAAACATGATAGGATAAACATTAATAATATTCAATGTTTGATGCAAATCATGATTGACCAGAAAACAATATCTTGCAATGGTGGTGACAATGCTCTTGATGATAGTGGTAGTGATGGCAGTAATGAGATGTTAGCAACAATGATAGCAGCAACATTATTGGTGATAATAATGACAGTGGTAATATCAAGATGATAGTGATGATGGCAGTGGCGATGAAGGAGAGAGTGATAACAACAATGGTGGTAGTTAACATAACAATGATGCTAATGGTTAACAATAATGACAACATAAGTAGTGACATTAATGGCGGTGATGGTGACAATGTATTGATAGTTGCTATGATGAAGATTATGTGATGATAGTGATGATCAAAATGATAATGATGGTTACAATGATGTGACAATGGTAGAAGTGGTACCAAAAGTTTTGACAACAATGGTGAAATGGTGGTAGTTGTTGTGACGGAAATGATGATGATAGTGGAAACTATATATATGGGGTGGTGGTGGCAACAACAAAGATTGTAGTGGTCACAGGGACGACAATGAAAACAGTGGTAAAAGGGGTGGCAATGACAACTAGGATGGTCATGACAAGGGTACTGATGATGATACTGGTTGTAATGAAGGGGGTAGTGTGAGAGTAGGAGCAAGGTCAACTATCCTATCTTATTATAACTCAGCTTCCCTTACACAAGTAGGATAGGAAAAATAATCAAGTAAGGAGATCATATCATGCCAATGTAGCAACCAAGAACGGGAGGATATTTATCCTTTCCTATCCTATTATGTCCTAGAACACCAAACGACCCTTAAAGTATTGAATTGTATACCACACATATGAGTAACTTTTAAAAAAAAATAAAACACATAAAAATATGTATAATAACATATAATACATATATATATATATATATATATAGAGAGAGAGAGAGAGAGAGATGTTAGAGATCTTACACCAACTAGAAATATGATCATATTATAGCATATAAGTGGATGCAAACATGACTTTCAATTTTGCGAAGTTGAGTTCAACTTAAAGTTTACTTTCTAAAATAGTAAGAGTTTATCCTAGCAAGGATTTTGGGACATATTGTCTCCCCCACTATTAGACCACCACCTTCAATTATCTAATCTCACACTCGGGATGTATATTCCTCTGCCTGGGTGTATTGAAAATCCTACATTGACTAAAGACATAGTCATGTTATAACATATAAACAAGTACGAACCTCACCTTAGAAACATATAAATAAATACAAACCTCTTCTTAGTAACGAGTTTTGTGAGTGTGTTTGGGGGGAGCTGTGTGTTTTCCTTTTACCAGCAAAAAAAACTGTATTTGTCTTAATCCAAAATATCCAAAGCCCCAGTGACTCTGAAAACACACCATTTTACTCCTCAAACTCCAGATCCCTTTACTTTGTTATAGGTCAATCTTGTCCGAGCAAAATCAACCTTCAAAACTAAAAACCCAAAAATCATTCCACTATTACTAAACCTAAAACATAGCGTGGAAATTAGAACCTCAATGCCCTCGACATAACACCAACTACCAACATCGAGGTCTTCAAAATTTCAAACAACACCTCCAACAGTTGACTACAAAGCCTAGGGTAGCAGAGCCATAATTTTTTCTTCGTAATGAAGCTTCGTTTTCACTTTTCCTTAAACTTGATCAATTTCCCACTCCTCTCCCTCTTCAATTAGAAACTTAATCAACCAATTAAATTTTTTACCGGTGCATTGAGGAACGAACAAATGCACGAGAAATTTCGCCATCCAGGAATGAAGCGAATGCAGATATTGTTGATTTTGAAATTGAAATTACAGACGAAACAAAAAGAGTGGTGTTGGTAGGTTTGACAGAATTGGAAAAGAGAAAACGATACCTGCGATCAGAATAAGAATCGCGTTGAAGGGTGTGGGGCTAGGGATGAAAACGACGTCGCAGCGACGGAAAGAGAATCAGAATCAGAGTTCTTCTTCCTTTGGGTTTCAAAGGCGTGGAGAGAACAGAGAAAAAAAATTGAAAAGAAACTAACCATAAAGCTTCAAAGCACTTAACAATTTTTGCGAGGGTAAACAATTAATTAATTAACGTAAACCATTAGAGATAATTGTAAATTACGATCGTTAATTCATCTCTTAAAAACTATCATTCATTAGGAGTCAAGATAAAGTCAATTATCATTCTATCCCCTCGTGTATGCCAATTCTCAATGCCATTTTTTTTATTTTAATATATTAAATTAAATATGTTTTTGGTGTCTCTTTAGTAAAATAAATTTTAGTATGAAAATAATTGGAATATATCCTTCAATATTTAGTTATAGTGGACCTACAATCAAAATAATAACAAATTTTTGAAAAAAAACTAACAATCATTTTATATATAAAATTATCTATTATAATTATTTTCATACTACATATAACTTAATAGTCTAAAGTTTGAAACAGGGAGTAAAACAAATTCCGTGTTATAATACAATGACAAAAAATAATTTTATGTTATAGTATAAGAAGAAGAAAAATATATTTTATCTTTTTTAAATAAAATTTAGAGAGAAAAATGCACTAAAATTATGATTAAATGCTAAACATTTTCTAAAAAAAATGTTTATTTCACTTCACTCTCTATAAAAAAAAAATCACTTTCTTCTTTATCAAAAACTTTTCACTCTTAATTGTGATTGCTTAAACTCTTATATATAAGTTATAATATTAATGTATCTCAAGTCTCTTTTTTTTTCTCACATCATTTTCTCTTAGAGAGAGACAAAACTGTCATTCTTACTTTTTTCATTTTCTCTTTTTTGTAGATATGTACTCTTATTTTTTTCTATGGTTTTTACACCTGCATTACAACACCCACTCAACCAGTTAGTGTGTATTGAGAAACCTAAAATTCTAGACTAAGCAAAAAGTGAAACCTAAAATTATAGAGTAAGCAAAAGTGTATGAAATGATGACAAAACACTTTCTTCTTTTTTTTTCTTTTTTTTTTTACCAATCTTCAATTAATTTGTTTCCAACGCGCTCTCTTCTCCCGTTCTCCTATTCTATTTTTTCCACTTTCAAAAGAGTAAGTTTTTTTTATAAAAAAAAAAAATCATAACACACTACAACGGTAAATGCAACCACGTTTTGTTTTGTGCGTTCCGAATTTATAACAATTTGGAGAGGAATTTAAGCTTATTTACATGTTTATGTTTTGTTCAAAGGCTTCCTGGATACAAAGGTGTAGAAGTCATTAATCCAAAGGTTAAAGAAAAGGTAGAGATGTAGAAGAGGAAGCATAAAGAGGAAGATGAAAACAATATGTGTTTATTTATTTATTTTTCTCCTTTGACTCTTTTATGTAAAAGAAAGAGATGACTACTAGAGATATTTTTTCAAGATATTTTCTTTGTTTTTTAAAAGTTGAAAAACAAAAAAAGCATATCAAATATTGAGTGTCTAAGAATTTAGTGAAAAAAAGCACATAAATTGTTCAATTTTGTCCCAAAATTACAAAAATAGGTAAGTTATAAGGTAGAAACATGACTTAAAAAAATTTCTGAAAAAATTGTGCATGCATTACACACATTTTGTGAAAAAACAAAGTGATAAAAAGTTGTCATATTCATGCACGACTTTAACTTTGCTTTACTTTATCTTCTAAAAAAGTTTATTTGTTTTTTGTTTTTAAAAATAGAATAATTATAATTATAAAAAATTTGGAAAAAAATTCAAATAGAGAGTTAGGATTGGGACGCGCTAAGGCTTTGTTTGGATTAGAGGGTGTGAGGAAGTGAAAAGTTGAAGGTGTGGGAGAGTGAAAGTGTGAAGATTTGTAAAGAAAGTTGAATGTGTTTGGATTGAGGTATGTTAGAGTGAATATGTAAGGAAAATTTATTGAAATATGCGAGTGATGTGATGGTTATAAGGATATTTTAAATTATTTTTAATTGTGTAAATTGTAAGATTACAAATTTACCATTGTATATATAAAAAAAAAGAAATAAATGATAATTAATTTTGTGGACATTATATTTAATTAAAAGAAATTAAAGTTTTAATTATAAATAAAATAAAAAATGATGTAAAATTCAAAGAAATAAATTAATAATTTTTTATATTTAAAAATAATTTTATTATTTTCCATTTTATTAATTTAAATTAATTTTGTTAATTAAGTTAATTTATTTAGATAATTTTAATATTATTTATGTTTCTTGAAATTATGTTATATATATATATTTATATACAAAATTATTATTAATAAGGATTTTCATTATTATCATTAACCAAAAAAATATAATCAACAATGCATGCAGGAGAAAAGCAAGGGTTTGCATTGCATGGAGGAGAAAAAGCAAAGGTACATGCGTAACTTCATACGTCACATTCCCTTGGGTAATCTCTCTTTTCTCTTCATCTTTTAGATGATCACATATCCACTCCACTTTCTTTCCATCCCCTCCCTCACCCACATGCAACTATGGAAGCAAACGGGGTGCACGCATACATCTGTCTGTCGTCAACAACCGTACCACTCCCAAAAGCAAACAGAGGCTAAAAGTGAAAGTTACTCAAGATGAGGTAAGGAATTCCATGGACAATATCTAAAGGGGATCAGGGATATCAAATTTTCAAAAAATAATCATTTACTAATATTTTTTATTTTTTAAGTATTTTTAAAACATTTTTGTATATATTTAAGATTTTAGTTTTCGTTTTAGGTTTAAGGTTATGTTTTCATTTTATGATTTAGGTATAGTTTGTACCTGTGCAAGATTAGTGTTTAGCTGTGACGTTTTTGGTTAGGGTTTATATTTTATGGCGTATGATTCAGGGTTTCAATTTAACATATTTTTTTAATTTATTTTTCATTTAAAAAACAACTAAATCTCTCATGGTTTTATAAAACTTGTTAAATTAATAATTTAATTAATTATTATAATTTTAAAAAAAACAATAAACTTTTTTTAAAAAAACTTACAAATTATAAATTTCATATCACATCCCTCTTAATTTAATTTCATTCTTTGCTAATAATAAATAAATAAATAAATAAATTTCATATCACTGAAGTCGAATATGAAGTATGACAACTTCTTCACAATTTATTTTTCTCACAAATGTCGTGTTATACATACACTACTCTTTCACAACATTTTATTTAAAATTGTGCTTCTTTCTCACAACTTACCAATTTTCGTAATAAAAGAAAATTCTACCCATTCTAATAATTCAGAACAAAATTGCACCATTTACGTGGGAATCCAATCCTGAACTTGAACATTAAAAAGGTCTAGTTTAGGAAATAAAGTGTGCAGGGTGTACTTGAGAATTTTATTTGATTTATTTGGTAAAAAATCACCACTTCAAACGCCCATTTGTCTAGTTCTTTATTGATTTAAAAAATTATGAGATGTTTTGGTTTGTTGGAATTAATAGATTTGTTAAAAAATCAATCTCTTTGGATTATGAGTTTTACTCTGAGAACACAAAACTCGTTTAAACATTCCATTACTAATCTTTGAATTATGACAAAGATTAGTCAATACTTCATTTGATTAAAAAAGGAACATTTTTGGTTAACAATCTATAACTCATAAGAGCTTCTTTTTATCATAACAAACCAGATGAACTTATTGAGAATAATGCACCTTGCTTGGTTTCTCATACAAGACAAAACAAATCTTAACCATAATTTTCAATACAAGCACTTTCAGTGTAACCAATAAGCATAGTTCACCCCTCCATGGAACCACAATTTCATCAGCAGAACCAGAAATTCTAAGTGCAAGTCACAGAACTCTGGTGGCAGTGAAACTATGCTAAAAAATTATAACAATCTGGTGCCATTCTTTCAAGAGATGTGTGGCATTGTGCTTAATTCACAGTGGTAACTTGATTTTCTCAGACCATTTAAAGATATCAGAATACACCTTATCACCTCCTAGTTCTTCTCCTGTGGCCCCTGCTGCCACTCTAATAACATCCTCAATCAGTGCAAAGTTTCCCATGATGTCAACATGAGCACCACTCTGTGTGCCTCTTCCTTCTAACAAGTTGGCTGGAGGAGAATGATCATATTCTCTAACGTAGGTGCGAATGCCAGAAGGGTTGAATCTTGTTTTTCCACGCCAACCTTTAGCACACATGAAGCCTGAGCTTAGAACTGGCACAGTCTCATCCCCCTCAACAGTGTACACTCCACCTTGCAGACAGCTATCTTCATCATTACCACCATCTTGTGTAGTGTCAATTTCAAAAGGAATGTAACACTCGGCAAAGGGAGTTAACTTGTAGACATAAGACCTTTCAGTTGGTAAGCCAACTCCATACATAGAGAAGATTTCCATATCAGGAGCATTTGGTAATCTGCAGTTATTTTAGAGTGGCAAAAAACATCAATTGAATACACAAAATGAGTAACTCCAAATCCTAATATGAGAAGTGGTCAATCAATACACTGTCATCAACCAGCATGCCAGCTCTAAATTCCACATTATAGGAGCTAAAACTAATCTGGACCACTACCACCATAGTAATAATAATAGAAATGTAAAACAATCATAAGGGTATGTTTGATTTCTGTTTTCAGAATTTGTTTCTAGTTTTTAAAATGCAACTACATAAAGGAGAGGTTTGAACAAGATGAAAAGATAACCTCTTCAAGTTGTTTCTGTTCTTTTGATTTTAACTTTTAAAACTTGTAGATTTTCTTGGGGGTATTTAATTGATTGTTGAGTAGTGTGGATTTGTTGTAGAAAGTAGCTTTTAAAATAAAATAATAAGAAGTCAGAAGAGAATCAGACAAACCCTCATTGTTTAAATACACTAACAAAAGTAAGTAACCAAAAATTCTTACTTTGTTTCCAAGGGATTTGACCAATACTTGTAGTGACTGTATTTAGGGTCATCCAAATTGTCAGCAATTCCGTAAGAGAAATGAGCACTACCACGAGCCATCATCTTTGGAGCAACAAAATGAAGCAGATCTACGATTGAGCCAGCTGTATAAACCTTATGTTCAGCAACTGCTGTTACTCCCTCAATTCCCATTTCATGGTATTCGGTCCACACATCACGACAAGTGGTATTAGCAACACTGCGACCCTTGTGGGCATCCTGTTAAAAAGAAACTCAGTATAAACTATAAACATAATAGATTCAAAAAGCTAGATAAAATATTTGGTAAAAGTGGCCTTCAAGAAACTACCAACTTATGCATGAGACTAAGTCCAACAAACTCTCGTTAAGATAGACTCTAAATGACTCTGGTAGCATATTAAGAAATAGACTTTTAGCCTAACTCAATCTTATAAAACCGACTTATAAAGTGAGATTTGCACTCACTTATATACTATGAAATATTCTTATTTCTAGTCGATGTAAGATCTCCAACAATTTATGAACTAACTTAACTCAACAAACTTGACTTTTAAAGTGAGAATTATCCCAGCCTTATAAGAACTATGTTACTCATATCATATCTCTAATATGAGATCTAAACACACCTCCACGTATCCAGAACTAGACATTTGGAGTGTGGCAAATAAGGGTTGGCCAAGTAGCAACACCCCATGTTACCTAAGAATAGACATGAATGTAGATGATCCAGTAACAGATCTAGAATAGACTTTGATAACCATCATAGAAGTTGAGCTTAGGATATAATTCAATCTCACAAAATTAGCTTTAAGGTGAGAAAATTGTTCAACTCTTATAAGAACTAATTAGCCATTTCTCTAGCATACAATAGTAGAGAAATTTAAAGATCCATTGTTAAAAGAACCTCACCCGGAAGTCAGTCATCTCAATCTTAGAGGAGGGTGCCTCGGCCACGTTTCTTCCAAATGATATCATCCTTCCATAGTTGACAGAAGTTGTTTCTTTTGACTCTTGGTGTGTTAACTTAGTATTATTATTGTTGTGCTTTCTCCTGCCAGGGTGATAGCCTTCCTCTGGTGACCAGTCAAGATCACCCCATATAGTATCTCCTCCTTTTGGTATCATTGACATTGTTGAGTCCCAAGAACGGGTCATCTTCATCACATGTTGCAAGGTTTGAAGCCGAAACAGATCGTTATCCAAAAATCCTGGAGCTATTGTCCTTGATGTATAACAAGAAAGAACCAAATTAAGTATAAGTCTAAGATGCCGAAAAAAAAATACTGATATAGCATTAGTGCCAGTTGCAATCTGAATGTCCTTTCTAAATACGGATAAATAGTAGGTGAAGCAGAAAATGTTGCACAGGACTATTTACTATGCAAAAAAACTGTAATTAAAACAAGAAATTGTAAGGAGAAGAAAATTCTTAAAAAGGTATTATAAACTACCAAGCAAAGCTTATTTAAACAGCTAGAGCAAACAGGTAGATAGCTAAAATTTGAGCAAATAACATTGATGCCTCATGCATAAAGCTTCTTGAAATTGCCCATGAACCTATGCTTTTTATAAAGTTTACAACAATCTCCTTATAGATGTATACAATATAATGTGTTGATTAGGTGACAGAGCATATCAATGTAATGTGTAACTGTACAAAGAATGTCAATGAAATATATTTCAAACCATTAAAGAAGGTAAGTGTAGGGATGAAAAAGGAAGGAGTACTGACAAAATATGATGAAACCTCAGCAGTAATTTTGTTCTTAGCAACTAACATGATCAATAAGTAAATTTACCTGGCAACAGCAATATCCCTGGCCTCAGCTGAGAAAAGCCCTGCTATAGCCTTGGGAACACCTAAAAATGGTCCACCAATGTTTAAAACTGCCTTTATATACTTAGAACACCAATCTGGTCCTCCCCCACCACCCATTGGAGCTGGTGCTTCAACCCATTTCATAAAATGAAGAAAGTATAACACACCCATTGAATGTGGAATAATAACTGCCTTATTCCCACCATTAGTAGCAACCATAAGTTCTATGTTGCTTTTTATCCGACTAAGTGTTTGATCCCTCACCTGAACAATTAATTTAACAATTAGAAAAATAAAAAAAGATTCAGCAATTATTTTAGAAATATATATACTACTCTTTTTATCTTATAAGTCATTATCAATGTACTTCTTTAGGTGAGGGACGTGTGGCACAAGAACTGTAGGTGAAATCAGTTATAGAATATATATACCTCAGTGTTCTGAAATGCTATTCTCCAATCATATGAAGCCATGTACATGGTTTTTTCTTCATAACCAATGCGTGCCAAGTTAGCAATCAGGACTGCCCATACAAAGTATCCTGCAGCAAAGTAATCAGCAGCTACAAGTCCAGAGACAGGCCTAACTCTTATGCCTGGTGGATCTAATCCTGTTTCATTGTTCAGTGACATGTGATCCACCCAGCATGAAGGTCTGCAAAACATTCATCAAGAAACAAAACATAATCCTTATCCCACCACCATATCTAGGTCTACAGGAACTTAGTTACAAGTATCACAAGCATAGGTTAAGATTGCAAGTCAAAAAGAAAAGAACAACTAGTAAGAAGTGGGATATCAAAGAATTTCGCAAAGCAATAAAGTTGGCAATCTAATGCACGAGTTTCCCACCAAAGGATAAGCAACAAAAATGGCAATCCAATCACAAGGCATCAAACTTACCATTGTGCTAAGGTTTGACATTTTAAAAACACCAAAATGAAGGTGAACGATCTTATACACCTTATCATACTGTATTTAGGATTATCATTTCTATTTGGATATCCTCTCTTAAGAGAAGTTAATTCAAACAACAATAAACGAACAAACAAAATAACTCAAAAGCGGAAAATTTAACCATCTCAAGCAATCTCATCACAAACCAAAAAACAAGACCATAAAAGGAAGTCCCCTTTCAATTCATTGCTTCCAAAGACTCCACCACCCATAATGGAAACAAGTTGACAAATCCATCCAACGTTCTAAACCTAGAGCGACATATTTCACCATACATCACCAAAGGTTACCTAATTAGGACCATTCCAATCTGCTATCACCCATCATCATCCTCATCAGCATCAACCAAAAACAGAAACACGACACACCAATAACATAAACCACTTACCCCAGTCGCACGACAAAACAAGCCACATCCATACATCACCAATCAAATTAAGGTAATGACTAAGAATAAATACTTTATGCACTAACAATGTAAAGGAGTTTACAATATCAGCTGATCACAAACGTTCTTGTATGTTAAGTTTATTTGACTTTTATAATAATATTAACTAGCAACTTAAAGTCATACTACGTTTTCTGATTAGTTAACAATCCAAAAATATTATGCTAACAGTGAATAGAAATTGAACTGAATGAACAAAAGCAAGCAAGAGTTTTTATCATAATCAACAAAAAAGAACATAAACAAAGAGCATACCAAACCCTAAAGCACTTGCCTAGTGGAATGACAAAACAAGCCACAAGCAAACATCACCATCAAGTCAGATGTAAGCAGAAAACAAAAGCAAGAACAAGCAATACCTTTTATATACTTCTCCAAAGGTACCACCCCACAAGCGTTTCCTGAATAACCCTTCTGCACACTGATGACCCTCCCATAGTTCAAGCCCCCCAGTGACAATCCCCGGCACAAAAACAACAGGGTGCTTCGCCCTGAGCCCCTCCTTCTTGAGCTTAAGGCCCGGCGGGTCAGGCATAGGCCCAGTGAATGCCTCGGTCACGTACTGGGGAATCGAAGAAGGCATCATCTGATACAGAAACAGAAGAAACCACCACAACGTGCAAATGAATCCCACCCACCAGCAACAGTGATCCAAACACGACCATTTCCTCTTCTTCTTCTCCCCAACCTCATCTTTCTTCTTCTTACTCTTCTTATTCTTATCATCTTCCTTCTCCTCTTCGCTCACAACATTAGGCTCTGAACTCGGGCCCGGAACCTGTTCCGTTTCCGGCCCTTTTCTCCGACGAAGCAAAGACATCTTCTACAACACGTTACAAGCTTCAAACCTCAATTTTCTCGAAAAAAAAAATCACTTTTTTCAGTTTCTCTCTCTCTTTTGTTCCGTTCACTTCCCCCCCATAAATTACAAACACAAGGGCTGCGTTATTTTCCCCCAAAGATTGAAGATTTAAACGGAAATCAAAAACCCATGATTATAAAATCGCAATGGGTAGCTCGGCCAGCTCAGAATTCTGCTTTTCTTTAAGAAAAAAAAAAACAGGGTTGCTTTATCTGCACATAGAAATGAAGATCAAAGTGGCGTGAGTTATTGGTTATGGCATCTCTGAACCACTGAACGGAAACTGATCTTGAAGCTATGTCTTCTTTTTCGCTGTGTGTCTCAGATTTTGTCGAGAAAGAAGGAGAAGCTTATCAGAAATTTTTGAAGGTGCGGTTATTGGTTGTGTTATTGAGTGATGGTGAGTTTCAGAGATTTTCCTTAATTAAAACCGAATTCAATAACGTGGCTGAAATCAATTGGTTCCAGTTAACGATATCTGCGTTCGTATCTAATAATGTCAATTATTTTAGTCTGAGGGGTCACAAGAAGAACACAGAGAAATACATGGTTTCATAAAAACATTATTTTCTTATTTTCTTTTTCCTACTTAATAGCATTTTTTCTGAGTTAGATAGTTTTCTTTGAAAATTATCAAGTATTTAACTAGATTTTCCTATAGATATTTTAATTTTGACTTCTCGTGTAATGATTCTTCGATCTCTTTGTTAAACTCAACTCATAGCATCATTTTTTAACAAATACTAATTATTTTTTATTAATTTTGTATTAATCTTAAGTTGTTTATAATACTCAATTTAATTTGTCATTTTGCTATTGATGTATATTTTGTGGCATTCGATTCCCTTTATAATATTTATTTATAATATAATAGTTTATCAATATATAAGGACATGTTTGGACTTTTTTACGAGATTTGAACGTGATTTCCTTTTGAAAAATACTTTTATAAAAAAAATCTTAATAACATTGTTTGGTGAAAAGACTTAGCGGCGATTAAGATAGTGTCGGTAGGAAACGCGTAGATAGCAAAAACAGTTTTTTCTAATTTTGTCTATTCTTTATGATAATACAATTATTAAATAGTTTCTGATTATGAAAATAATAATTAATTTTGTTTTGTTCTCAATAAAAAAATTTGTTCAAAATTAAAGTAACAATGTCACACATTTTTTAAAAACAAAACTAATACTTTATCCTTTTTATTATTGTATCCATAAAAATACTTATGATTTAGAGGAAATTTATATAGACAAAATAGTATATTTCTTTTAAGATTTAAAGTTTTTGTACTTTATATTCCATAAAGAGAATTAAAATCATTAAATGAAAACAATTAAAATTTCATTCTTAAATTTTTAAATTAAGTAATGAATCTAGTTTTTCCTTTTAATTGACTCTTTTTTCGTTGATAATCTATTAAAACGTAATTGAAAAATATTTAGAGATAACGTAATCTATTACTCATTCAAAATAATATAACGTAATTGAAATTTAGAATAATTATAAAAATGTCATTATAAAAATATTAAAATAATTTAGACTAGACTTGAAGATAATATTGACCATATATTATTTGTTATTACACTGTCAATTTTTATTATAAATTAAGTCTTAATTAAGTGTTTGAACAACTTTAAACGAATCAACCCACCAATTTAAATATCAATTTTTTTTAATCTTTCAAATAATATTTAATTTAATTAATATAATAACTAATTTTTTATTATTTTTAAAATTAAATTTTATTTAATAATTTTTTTTGTCAATCTCACTTCTTACTCTAATTTTTTTCACCTCACCCATTCTTTTCATCGCATCTATTTATAGTAGAAAAATATAATTTTTTAAATGTTAATAATAAATTGAGATTTTTAAACTTATACTTATATTTTCTTTGTATGAAAAGATAAGCTAATCCTTATCCTTTTATTATTGTTTTAAAAAAATTCAAACTTTTTTTCATTTTTATTAATTAAACAGTTAATCATATAATATTGGAGAAAATAAAAAAAAATATTTAAATTATTTTGAAAACAAAACAATTTAATACATTGTAATTGAAAAAATATTGCACCCTAATTTTTTAAATGTTACAATAATTATTTAATTCATCCAGTTAAAAAAATCAATTGATTAATTAAAATGTAAAAAATATTTATATGATTAAATGTAATTTCTCATTTTTTTTGCCATGTTTTTTTGGTCAATAGTACGTTTTATCAAATTACTTCAGATTAATTTGTTTTATAACTCCTAATATTTTTATAACCATGGTTCTTTTTAATTGTTGTAAAAAGAAGTATATTTTGCACTGTAAAATATATAAATATATTATAATTTATATATATATATATTAAATTATTAAATCTAAAAGTTAAAATTAATTTTATTAATGCATAATTTAAGATTAAAAACATTTATGAGCTATTTTCTTAAATCAGGCAAAATTACTTATATCTATACCATATATAAAGGAGTTTTTGTAGCTGGATTTTTGTGTACCCCTTATTTAATATATCTCACTATATTAGTACATTATAGTATTTTGTCATTTCATGTGAATTTTAACATTTTTAAAATTTTTTAAATTAATATTACTTCTCCACTCTTCCTTTGATTCTTTATTTTAAGGCAACAATAGGAAAAGAGATCATACTCTCACATATCTCTACACCAAATCTCACATATAAAATAAAATAGCATTAATTTTCAATCACTCTATTTCAAACTACTATATTTTTTGATAAAACTATTATTCTTCTGTATCTACCATCAAGTCAATCATAACATTAACATACACATCATCACACTTTTCGAAGAAGAAAAAAAAAGTTATTTAATTAATTCATCATTTTTCTTTTACATATTATATTATTTATTGTTGTTTAATGTTGACTCATCTAAATTATCTCTATGTTAAATTTCTATCATAGAAAATAAGGATATAAAGTCATAAACATTATCATACGTTTGAAACATGTCTTTGACCAACATTATATTTTTTCTACTGAGCAACAATTTGTTTTGACATTTTTAACAACATGGTCATGCAATAAAAATTTTATTAAATACAATATTTTTGGCAGTGTATGCAATTAATTACAGGGTGTTTAATGATTAGGTCAACCTATCCAATGAACTAATGCATTGGTTAAGTGTTTTATGGTTCTTTCGTTGAATTCAAAATGAATCAATGCATATATATAATAATATTTTTTTAAATGTAACGTAAGTAGTAAGATTTATTATTTTATCTTTGTCTCTTCTCTTGCATCTTATTCTCCAACCCTACCACGTTTTCTTGCCGTTTTGCATTGACATAAGCATCGTCATTAACGCTTTCTATTAGTTGGTAAAACTATTTTTATGTTAATAATTTCACCTAATCCAAACAACTATCACTAGCCACACTTAAGAAATACTCAGAATTTTTACCAACATTATAAAAATTAATCTACTTCTATATCTTAATAGAGTATTAATATATTGAAAAACCTGTAATAACATACAATTGGAAAAATAAATATTTTTTATTAATATATATATATATATATAACATGACATTTCAGGTAGACTGACACATTAAGTAACAACAATTATCTATTACCACATGAAAATAAGTATTATTAAAATAATAATCTATACCTATTAATAAAGAACTCTAATAAACACTAAAAGAAAATCATTACATAGAAACCAATTTTAGAAAAAAAAGTTAGTTGTTATACTGACTAAATTAGAAACCATTTTAGAGACTACAAAAATTATTGGTTTCTAAATTAGTTTATAATATCGATAAATAGTTTCTAAATTGTTATCTAATTAGCTATCAAGGTTGTAACTATCAATTATTTAGATTATAAATTTGCTAACAAAAACTTTAGTAGCTATTAGATATCAATTTAGAAATTATTTACCAATAATAGAAACTAATTTAAAAACCAATAACTTTTTTAGTCTTTAAAATGGTCACTAGTTTAGTCACTATTGTTGGGTATGAAGTCAGGACCAATTGGGTTGGGCTGAGTAGACACAATGTTTTAGTGAGTCGGTTTAATTATTGTGTCCATTTATTATATCTATTTATCTTTATTTATCTCTATTTAAAGATATCATTGTACTTGTAATTGGTGTGCAACAGGATAAAATGAAAACTTAATAGTTGCCCGTGTGAATGTAGGTTGCAGTTGGCGACCGAACCACGTTAAATCATGTGTCGTTTATTATTTTGCAGTTGATTCGTGATTGTGTTTGTTGCTTCCGCGTGTGTTTTTCCCATCAAGACAACTAATTATTTTTTTATCTCTAAAATTGGTTTCTATTAAATGATTTTCTTGTTGTGAAAAAGTCTAGATGAAATACTATTATACCAATAAAAATACTCTCTGTAAATAAAGCCCAAGTTAACAAGCTTACCGACACATATTTTTTTAACTAAAATTGTGAGAAACCCTAAACCTGATTTTTCTATAGTAATTAAGACAAATATTTTACATATTACAAAGTATCTAATGAACACTAGTCTTAACAATAAATGCAGCATAAACTAAAGGAGAAACACGTTCAAGCCATAAACTAGTAAGACCCATATATTTATCAAATAAACATTTTCTTTAATAATATTACTTCTTCAAAGACATGCAATATATTTATCAAATAAACATTTTCTTTAATAATATTACTTCTTCAAAGACATGCAATGCGATTGGTATTAGTTCATATAATATATATTATGGAGTGAAAATGCTAAAAAATAATTTAAAAATATTTTGTATATTTATTTTTAAATATGTTGAAAATAAACTTCACAGCCTATTAAAAACATTTTAAAGTTATTATTCATAGTATGTTAAAAAATAGAGAAAAAAGTAAAAAAGTTACATAACATGCAATCTTCAAGCAACAATGCAGGAAGCCCGTGGGCTGAAAAGTAAAGGGCCCTTTCAGATGCGGCCCACTCTCTTAATGCTTTCAGAAAATAAAAGTAAAAGTTATAAAGACAAAAATGTCACAGCATACATATTCGGATGCACCTTTTTTTAATAAAGTATTTTTTATTAAAAAATAATAAAATTAAATTTTATTCAATTGATTTTTATTCTGATTTTATATTTTTAATTATTTTTCACTAATAATAATATGCATTGAAAAGTGTATTCTTACAATTGCTTCATGTAATATGTATATGAATTATGTAAGTTGGTACCAGACGAGTCTGTTGCTTGGTCTCAATGATCGACCGACCACGTCAAAATACATTTAAGACACTTAATAAATGATAGCAGTTCTAATTATGAAAATTTCTTACGAGTCTTAATTATGTTCTATCAAATCTAGATGACAATACCGAAAGATCAATTAATACTGATCTAGTGAAAGATATTCTTCAAAATATACTAATATATCAATATACTAATATATTTTTCTATAAATTAAAAATCGTGCAACAAATCAATTAACACTAATATTTAATAAATTCAACTATGATAATAAGAACTCATGACTAAACATTATAAACTTTCTACTTAAGTTACATATTTTACTAACTAGACTTTTTTTTTTTTTTGCCTATACATATACATGAATAAATAAAAAAGAGAGACAATATAGTTTCTAAAAATATTAATATTTTTTTTGTTTGTAGCTATTTTTGGTGTTATCAGAATCTTCCATTGAAAGCTGGAACGTGGAGTCCTTTCCATGTTAAGTTTTTTAATGTTTTGATCGAAAGAAAAGAAAAAAAAATAAAATAAATGGGAGATGGAAACAGCAATATTCCTATTTCTTTCACTGTTTGGAGTCTTTTTAAAAGAGAAAGATAAAAATCTGAGAATCTAACAAAAAGGAAAAAAGGGATGATATATATACGTAATAAAAAGACTGATTTTTCTTAATTTTTCATGTTTACCACTTTTATGAAAGATATTCACACAAATAATAAATAGGAATCTTTTTATTATAAAATAAAGTACCATATTTCTTTTTCTTTTTTCTTTTAACTTTATGCACTTTTTGTTTTCTTTCACTATTTTTCTCCCTTTTTCTCCAACCGTGCTGTTTCTTTTGGAAGTGGATAAAACATAAGAAAAAGATCAAACGATTTTTATTTAAATTTAATTACCCATTTATATTTTATAATTGTATAAAAATTTATTTCCCATTTTTTCTATTTAAAAATAATTCATTTTGGTTTATACATTTATATGACTTCAATCTTTATACAAATCATCTCTAAATTTTATATGATTATCCTACAATAAAATTATTAAATAAAAACTAATTTTAGAAGTAAAAAATAAGATATCTAAAATAATATTTATTGTTAATTTGCATGAAATTATATATTTATAGATGATCCGATAGTCACCACTACTAGACAATTATGAAATTGAAACTAATTTTAGAAACTAAAAATAATTAGTTGCTATATTGACTAAATTAGATACTATTTTAGAGACTAAAAAGAAATTTGGATTCTAAATTAATTTCTATTATTGATAAATAATTTTTAAATTGGTATCTAATTAACTACCAAAGTTTTAACTACCAATTATTTGGATTCTAAATTTGGTAGCAAAAACCTTGGTAACTAATTAGATAGAAACTATTTAACAATAATTGAAACTAATTTGAAACCAACAAAATTTTTAGTCTCTAATGGTCTCTAAATTAGTCAATATAGAAATTAATTATTTTTATTTTTTAAAATTAATTTCTATTTAATGATTTTTTTATATCATGAGTGAACTTCTTACTTCCCAAACAGATCTTCTTACATCTATATATGAACACTGGTTTATCAAGAATACGTCAGAAAAGCATTTTGAATTAGCGAAATCTTGCAGATAAAATTTTACATAATTTTTTCATACAATAAAATAATTAGAACATTATTTTCTTAATAAAGATCAGAAAATGTTGAAGGGTCTAACTCGATTGAATACAATGTGTGAGTAGTTGTAAATTGTGATACTTGTATTAAACTTTTACATTGAAACCCATTTGAATTATACAACTTATTTTCCCTTTTGTAGTGTCACTTATCCTCCTTTGGTTTTGATTCTCCACATAAACATAAGCTAAAAAGAGTGATGAAGCTAAAACGAGTTAATAATGTGGAATTGAGCATTGGTTGTGGGGTTTGATGGCAGATAGAATGATTGAAGCACCCAAAGTAGCATAATTGTTTTGGCCTCTGATCCAAGTGTACATGCTCTAAATTCTTGAAACATAGTACAAAAACCAATCACTTCCTCTCTTTTTCTTTGCAAGCATGTGAGTGATGGTCCACTCATATCATCACCATTCATCAACATTTACTCCATTCTCCATTCTATTAATGCCATTCAAATCACTCATATGATAATGTCTCCTCCACGGAATTTGGTGGACCTCACTCTCTTCATCTCCTCCATTCATTCATTCATTCAATTAATCAATCCACCGTCACCTTTAACCCTTCTATACGTCACCTACCAAGCTAGGGCTACACTTCTACTCTTTCAAACTTTCATTCATCATAGCAACACACATATTAATTACTATTCCATGCTTTCATTTTACCCATATGCTTCCTAATATGCTCCTAAATAGGTCAAACTTAAGTTTGCAAGGTTTTAATGCCAAACCCATCACTATACAACCCATTCGACTTTACATCAAATTCTACTTAATTTCTCTTTTACATCAAGTTAACATTCTTTATCACTCTATATACACGTCGTCTTTTATAAGGTTAGATATGTTTTTCGTTTTCAGACTTTCACGTGAAATTGTTTCTTGTCTTTAGTTCAAATTTTTGATCCTTTAGGTACTTGTAGTAAGAAAACTATTAAAGAGAGTGTTTTTGTGAGTTTTTTTACGTGATAAACAAATTTTCAGTGTGGACTACAACGTTAAAATATTTCATGCTGACTTGTAATTGACGTGAATGTATAATATTATAATACAGTTTACTCTAAAAAATCGTTTGTACTTAGAAAAGAAACACTGATAACGTCTTATTTCAATAACTTTTTTATTACAAATACCCATGAGGTTTAAATAGACTAGAGACAAAACACTACAAGAAATTATGAAATAGAAACCAATTTTAGAGACAAAAAATAATTATAGGAACAAACACTACAAGAAAATCATGAAATAAAAACTAATTTTAGAGACCAAAAATAATTATAGGGACAAACACTACAAGAAAATCATGAAATAGAAACCAATTTTAGAGACAAAAAATAATTAGTTGCTATAGTAACTAAATTAGAAACCATTTTAGAGAGTAAAACAACTTTTGGTTTCTAAATTAATTTCTAATATTGTTAAATGGTTTCTAAATTGGTATCTAATTACCAATCAAGATTTTTGCTACAAAATTTTGAATCTAAATAATTGTTAGTTAAAACTTTGGTAGCTATTTAGATAGTAATTTAAAAATTATTTAAAAATAATATAAACTAATTTAGAAACCATTTTTTTGTAATTTTTAAAATGGTTACTAATAATTTTTTGTCTCTAAAATTGGTTTCTATTTCAAGATTTTCTTGTAGTGAAAAAAATAATTTTATGTTATGATATAGGAACGAAAGATATATTTAACTTTGTTTTATATTTTAGGAAAAAATCAAAGTCTATATATGCATTAGAATTCCTTAAGGGGTAAGATTTCTTGATTAAAGATTTTCAAATATGGAATCTAGAGTTGGTATCTCTAGTGTAACGTTGCATATGGAAAGAAACAAAAAGAGTTTCACTTTATTCCTCCCTTCTTGATGACAAGAACAGAAGAGAAAAAACAATCAAATTTTGCCTTAATACTTTAATGCATAGCATGGTGGCATTGTTTGATTTGAAGGAATGAGCCCTAGATTTTAGTAGAGCAGACACAAATTTTGTCTAGTGGTAATGGTTGATTGTTCTTTTCTTAAAAAAGAATGTTAGGTTTTGGTTTTACCTTTAGTTGCTTGTGATTTAGGATGCAAAGTAGAGTTGGATCACCCATCACCTTTTTCATCTAACAAACATTGTCTTTGACATGACAATAAAAGTGTCAAAAGATGGTGGGTTTTCAATAAAGAAAAACTAACACAACAATTACTATTTATTATAATACCACTTTATGGCTTTATATAAATCATAAAGATCAATGAAAAATACCCAGATATTCAAATGTCTTTGTTTAAATAAAAAAAAACGTATAATTTTATAACATGTATTTATATTAAAATAAATTTTGTGTTCCATATATATTACGTTTTGAAACATACATTTTTTTATCAAATTTGTTTGGTAGCTACTAATGTATACTTCGATCATTGTCTTTTTTTGGTAAAATGCATGCACACGCATGTTGTCGTGTCTGAGAGAACGAAATTACACAGTTTTGACACCAAAATAAGCTACAAACTGAAGCATTATTATATATTCATCTCTTTTTTCTGTGTGAAAACAAAAATATATACAAATCATAAAAAGGAAAACAAGTATCAATTTCTTTTCCATGCTTTCTCTGGTAAATGATTGAGGTTACTTTTAACATACGCAAGTTATATTAAACACCTCTCAATACATAACAGAATTTAAAAAAAATATATAAAATAAAATTTAGTTGTTGTATTAGATCATCCATCTTGTATGCAATTTTGAGAACTGGAACAATTATAGTGGAAATATTTTCCTTAACTAATATTGGTAAAACAAGTTAGTAGTTAAAATGATTTAAATATAATTTTAATAAACACTAAAAGAAACTAATTTAAAAACTATTTAACAATAATAGAAACTAGTTTAAAAATCAAAAATTTATTTAATTTTTAAAATAGTCTCTAGTTTAATTATTATTATAGTAATTATTATTTTTTAAATTAGTTTTTATTTCATAATTTTTTTTACTGAAATATAAAAATACACATTGTTAATGGATTATAAAATTTGAAGGTCGAATATTAAAATGACATGAATGAATAAAAAATAATTCTCGTTACTGCTACTTGCTTGTCCAAGTCAACAAACACAAATATAAAAAATGTGATTTTCAACTTTCAAACATACAAAATTTAAAAACGAGACTTTAGTTTTTCAAGATTTCATGAATAGATATTGAAGATCGTATATCGTTAAAAAATAAGTGAAATAAATCTCTTCTAGTATTAAAAATCTCATATGTATTAAAAATATTAATTTATGCTATTTATGTCGAGTTCACATTAAATTAATTGTATGCAAATAAATTAAACTTAAATTCATATTTTTAATATAACATAAAAATTATTTAGAATTATGATAATTATAATTTAACCTATTATGTCATTCGTTATCGAAATCTATAAAAAAAATCAAAACAAAAATAAATTAAGATGTGTAATCAAAATCTACTATTTTATGATTTTATACATAGAGGGCCTATCATATTTGATATCTATAAAGTGTTGATATTTTAAGAATGAGAAAATTAAATAAGTAGGAGTAGTTGCCTTTAGCAATCTCACAATATGTAACTCTTTTATTTTATTTTATTTGTTATTTGTTACTATTTTGTGTTCCTTAATCCTTACTTATATGGGCATTGAATGGGAGAACAGGTTTACCAAAATTGTGGAAACTAGAATTGAGTGAAAACAGTGACATGAAATGAAATTGGATGGAGAAAAATTTAGAAAAGGAAGTTTTTGGCATCTTTGAATTTGACGATGTTTGGACTGTCATACAAATGGACAAAACTGTGGCAGACACAGTACCACTTATTCTGCTTTGACTCAACCCTCCCTCAATAAACAAAAATCATATTCATACGTAGCTCACTGAAATCACTGAGACAAAAATTATAAATTATGATAAAAAAATAATTATATAAATATTATTAAAAGTTGTACATCAAATAAGTGAATTAAAATTTCATTTTATAAGGTTGAATTAGACTTAAAATTTAGATGATATGAAAGTCCTTCCGAATCTATCTTATCGAGAGTTTGTTGACCTATTGTATCATTCACCGTTATCAAACCACTTGTAATTATATAGTCTCACGCACAACACAAGTTACGACTCTCGGTGTGAGAGAGTGTGTTAGAAAATTTTACATCAACTACATATAAAAGCATTTTATAATATATAGATGAGTAAAATAGATTTTATAAAATTAAAAGTTAAAATGCAGTTCTTAAGATAAATAAATACTCCAAATTAAAACAATTATATTAACAAATGCTTCAAATTCAAACAATTTGGTGGGGTTGTCATGCATCAATTGGATCTTGATTCTGATATGTTTGTTATTCCTATTTATGCAAACACTGTAATCACATAAATTCGTAATCAGAGCATTTCCTTCTTTCTGTCTCCTTCCTGTCAAATAAAATTATGATGTTTCTTCTCAAATCTTCTTATTACCTTCCATTCACTGTAATGTGCTTTTTGTGTTTTTTTTAAAAAAAATATTTTTTACTTTTTTTTATACCAGCTTTCATGTTAAACATCACTATGCAACTTGAAATCTTAGCTACGGTGACACCTCAAGTAACAATAATCATTTTCCATCACATGAAAAAATATTATTAAAAAAAAAAAAAACAAAAATATAGGAGGACTGAACCAAAACTCATATGTTAAAAAACCCGATACATAAGTAAACTATATCTTTTCATAAAAAATTATAAGAAGAGACTAGATGATAGCCTATTATACTAATGAAAAGTTTCTCTATGAATAAATCTTAAATTAGCCAACTTATCAACACACACATTTCCTTCTTCCCGAAAAATATAAGTAACCCTATACCTGATTTTCCTACATTAATTAAGACAAGTATTCCATCGATTACGAAGCATCCAAGGAACATTAGTCCTAGCAATAAATGCAACACAAACCAAAGCATAATCACATTTAAGCTAGATTAATAAGCCCCGTCTTTTGAGCTTCCTCCATATCATGTATAACTCCATAAAACTCAGCAACGAAAACAGTATGAACTTCAATAAACTCAGAGAAAGCTCCAATAAATTCCCCCATACTCCCATGAAAAATACCTTCACAAGTAGCAAGACCAGAATATCTCTTACCAACTCCATCAGTGTTAATTTTAATCCAACCTGGTGAAAGGAAAATTATTTTTTACTTACTTTGTAGATAGTTAATTTTTTTATAAAACTCGATTCCTTAATTATAATAGGATCTTTCTTTTCGAAGATATTTTTATTTATTTATAAAATGCAATTTTTTACCATTATAATACTCCTATAATATTTTTTTTTATAATATCATATTTGTTATCGCTGCATATATATGATAGAAATTAATGTTTTATTCATTTAAAAAAAATAAAGTTTGCTCCTAAATTGCATTATATAGATTCGAAATAATGTGTAATTTAAACTCATACGAAGAGAGGAGGAGTAAAACATAAACTGAAAATTTGGTGAAAAGAAAAAAGAATGGGAAAAGTAATTAAATAATTTGATATGGCTTTTGATTAGAGGAACAGAAGATGGAAGATGTGCACGAGTGCAACTCTGACACATATAAACTGATTTTCTAATAACATTCAAATCATGAAATTTATAAACCTAAACCGGTGGTAATTAGTTAAAAATAATTTTTTTATTATGATAATGAGATTCTGAAACTAAACTTCAATATTCTATTTATACTAATTTTCACGGAATTTTACCAATACTAATTCCCTTAGATGTCTAAAATAATTGTTAATTACGATTTTGAAACAATTTAAAATTAATCATCATTATAACTTAATTGGTGGTAGCTAATTCTCAGACTGAAATGATCTTAGACAATAGTAAGACTGAAATGGTAACGGATTAGGAATAAAAATTTCCTTTACCTATTAGTATACTAATAAGCTTATAGTTTAAAAGAAAGGTAAAAAGTAAAAGTTCAAGTAAAATGGTTCATTAAACTTAAATGAAGTATATTAAATTAGATAAAATAAAGTATTTGAGAGATGTTTGAAATTTGAATAACAAAAACTTTATTTTTTTATCAGAAAAATAATAAATAAGATATATTTTAAGAATATCAGAGTCCTATTATAAAAAGACAAGTTATTATAAAAAACAAGATAAATATTTTCATAATAAAAAAAGAGAGCAAAAATCAATAAAAATATCATAACAATTACTTTAAAAAAATCACTCACGTACCATTCACTTCACACAAGTTAATCAGTGGAGCGGTATGAATGGCAATAAAAAGTCCTTCCATTAGAAACATAAAATTCTAGCAAAAAGCATACGAGAACACTAGAAAAAATTTCTTCTCTAGATATATATTATGCTACAGGTTCTTTCCTTGATCCTTACTTCTCTTTCTATATCAATGTCCAATGACGTTTCATTAAAAATCCTAAACTCTAGACCCTAAACTCTAAATCCTAAAAAAACAATATCACAAATATAGTTGTGAAGGTATCTTGCATAACCTTACTAAATAAGCTTCATTTTTAGTAGTTCCAACATTCACAACTATACTGCATCAGTTACTAAGTCCAAACCATGATAAAAAAAAACATAAAAAAGTAAATTTCAATAAAAAATAACTTAAGATCAAGTTGTTGTTTCAGTTCCCATAGATCAGCTCCCCAGCCTTCACCACAGTTGTGTCCTAAAAAGTCGTTGCCATGTCTCCTATTTTACTGCTGCTCATTAACTCCTAATTCCTGCGAATTTAATGACTCCTAGATCTAAACACTAAACTTATATACCTTTTTCTATATTTTTTTTTATATTATAATAAAACGGGAAAGTGCTAACCAAAGTTGATAGGAAACACATTTGAAAGAGGAAAATTAGTAATGGATACAAATGATTAATTATTGTAATTGACATTACAATAAAAGGTGATGAAAGTGGTGGGAGAATTGAAATGTTTGAGAATGTGATGGTATAGAGTGGTGGGAAGTGGTGAAACATGATCTGTCTAAAGGAGTAGGAGAAATGTTTGAGAATTGTAGTGGCAACTTTGTTCCCTTCATAACACAATCATCCAAACCTAAGAGTACTTCTTGTTGAATTGTTGGTTCACACTATCTCATCATTTCAAGGCAAAAGAAAATACTCATTCACTCAGCTGTTGGTGTCTTTGATAATAAGATAATCTTCCACTCTGTCATATGTCACTCACACCATAGGCAAACTATAATCTCATATTCAAGTAACACTATTATAAGCAACTCTTTCTCATTTACTTTACACTGTTCAGAAGGGTGAAATTCAGAAGAAAAAGAAAAGAGCAAGGAGGAAGATAAAAGTGATATAAAATTAGGAAAATGTTGTTTTTTCATAAAAGCTTCTTAAACTAGTTTTTTTTATACTAATTTCCATTCTAGAAATTGCATGTTTGATTTACACTTTGTTTTAAGAAAAGTTAGGTTTTATTCTTTTCAAACCACCTTCTCAATTCTAAAATTCTTTTTGAAACTTTCAAAGTTATATATTTCAATTTATGATTAGGACTAATTGAAATTGATATTTTCTCTCCAACTTTTTCTATTCAAAGTTCAAAATCAAATTTTGGTTAAAAGTTTAAGAATAATTTAAAAGTATGATATCAATTAGAAATTAAAAATTAAAAAATATATAAAAAGAACCTACTTACAAATATATTTTTTAAGGTTTTATGTTAAAGTTGATATCGTAATTTATGTTGACTTATTTTGATATTTACATAATAAATATTTAATTTTACAAAACAAAATGTAAAAACTAGTTATTTTAAAACAAAGAATAAGTGTAAAATAAAAAATTGAAAAACTAGTTTTTTTCTTTTCTTATTCCTTCCTCATTATTTTTCTCTTTGTCCTTTTAATTCAAACACATATTATGTTAAAGGATTTTTTTTTTCCATTGTAGCATTTGAAGATGACTTAAATTGGATTAACATTTAACCAGCACTTTTTGTATAAAGGAGATTTGATTGTTGGAAATTTTAGGACAATTTGTTAGATAAATAAATAAAGCTGATAAAATATTCAAATACAATGTTTGTAATTTATTATAAAAAAAATTATTGGAGAAGATATTTGCTTAAATTAAATAAAAAATAATGTGACATTTAATCAATGTATACAAACAACTTTATTTTCAACTCTAAATAACTCAGGTTTATTAAAGTTATATTAAAATAATATTTTTATTGATAAAAATTTCAATAAAAAAACTCCCATTAAAAATGTTTTTCTAAATAGAGTTTCTTCCATTTTGCAAACATAGTTGAATGTGTTACAAAATTGTACATAGTTGAATGTGTGTTACAAAACTATATTATTGAAACAAAAGGAATTTTATTATGAAACTTTTTTTTCTGAAAGGATAAAAGTAATTCTAAAAAGTATTTTTTAGAATTTATAAAAAATAAATATTTGTTTGACATATAAACCTTTCGATAGAAAAAAAAAAACAGAAAAAAAGAAAAAGAAGCATCATTGGAACCATATAGTATGGTAAAATGAAAAAAAAGACAACTTATGATAGGTGCAAATAGCATCGAACTTGGACACATGAATTAAACCCTAATTTCTTAGTTTTTAATTTAATATAAACAGTTTTTTTTATATATAAATCTCCACACTCACTTTAGAGAGATTCTCATTCTTTTCACTTTTTTAATTAACTCATTTTTTATTTTATTTGTCTTCCCTCCTTGTGTAGCAACTTTACATTTAATTATAATATTAATTTTTTAGTTGATCATGATGACACTAAAATAATATTTGAATATAGTAATTATATTATTTTGAAGTTATACAAATAAATAAAAATGATTAAAATGTGAGTCTTATAATTTTATATTAAAATAAAAGTTGTGAAAAATATTAAATCCATAAAACAAAACAAGAATCAGTAACCAACATACATAAAAAAAAAATGCAGTTAGTTAGTTATAATCAGAAATTAAAATGACAGATAATTATGATGCTTGATACTGCTGTTTTGTTGTTACACAACATGATGCAACTCATTATGAAAAAATAATCTGAATCTTTTTACAAAAGTAAAAAAAAAAAAAAAACAGAGACAACTTTTGTAGAGAATAATGGCATAAATATGCGATTTTTATTACGTGGGGGCAAAAATTAATGTTAAAGTGACTAGAATGCATTTGCACAATGTCCCCACTTTAAGGTAAACTAGACAAAGCACACACACAAACTGGGAACTTCACGCCGCAACACAACACAGCACAACACTCCCATTTTCACCTTTTTCTCTCATCGGAGAGAAGAAGGTGGTGCATGCACACACACTTTTTATGATCTCTCTCTATATATATGTGCACTTTCACACGTTATATCATACATAGAGAGACACATAAGTGTCTAAGCCAAACCTCACTGTCTCACACGTTGTAGAGCTACATACTTAGGGAGCTCAAATCTCAATGACCCTTCAGAGACTCTGAAAAGGTAACAAGGGTGGTGGGTATTCATTCTCTTAACTTGCACTCTTTGTTTTTGATGCGTGTGTTGTGTGTCTTATGTTGGTCTCTCCTCTGACTCGGAGACAGAGAGAGAATCAAATTCACTCTAACTTCGGTATTAGAAAAATGAAAAAAGAAATGATTTTAAATGACTCTTGATCTCATAAATCGCCTTGAAACATGTCCTTTTCTTCTCTATTGCAAACCTTCAATTTCTAGCTCCCTCATTCTCTCTCTCTGTTGAGAGTTGAAATGTTGTGATTTTGGTTCTTCATTCTCTCACTTTCTCTGCTTTACTTGGTTGCTGATTGTTCAAAGAGAAGCACATTCAATGGAGCTTTTGTTTTTTCAGTTTTGGGAGTGGATCAGCTGACCCCAGATCTTCAATTTGTTTGATTGCAGCAAAGTGTCATCCTTTCTTCTAATTAATAGCTTGGGTTGGTACTTGGTAGTGTGACTTCAACTTGGTTATCTTGACATTGAGAAATGTTGACTTGCATAGCGTGTACCAAGCAACTTAATAATGGATCTCTTCGCCAAGAAGAAGAGGAAGAAGCTGGTCACACACCCAGCACCAAGCAAGCCATCAAGGCTCTCACTGCACAGGTAAATTGACCATTTTCCTTGTACACTTATTTATCTCATTACCAAATTTTGAAACTGTAAGAAAGAACCCCACCTCTTCAATTATGTATTTCTTCATACTTGGTTGCTAATAGCCTAATAGTAATACCAAGAGAACTAACTAAAAGGATTCAATTTTATTTATCTGTTTGAATGATTTGGTTGACTTGTTTTTACTTAAGTGGGAACTATGGTGACAAAGGGGTGGTTTTGTTTTTTCAGATCAAGGACATGGCAGTGAAAGCTTCTGGGGCATATAAGAGCTGCCGACCTTGTTCAGGATCTTCCAATGGTAACAGGAATAGGAAGTATGCAGACTCAGATATGGGGTCAGATTCAGCTAGGTTCAACTGGGCCTACCGCAGAACTGGGAGCTCCAATTCAACCCCAAGGATGTGGGGGAAGGAGACAGAAGGTGGTAGGGTGAAAGGACTTTCCAGTGGGGAAGGAACACCAGCTTCTGTGAGTGGACGCACTGAGTCAGTGGTGTTCATGGAAGAGGATGAGCCTAAGGAGTGGATTGCACAAGTGGAGCCTGGTGTGCTTATTACTTTTGTTTCATTGCCTCAGGGAGGAAATGATCTCAAAAGGATACGGTTCAGGTACTAGTACTTCTACCCATCTTGTGTGTGTTTGGAGATTGCACATTTGGGGGAGTGCAAGCACATGCCTTTGTCATGTGGTAGAGGTTACTTGCTTTTTAGCCAATGTGACTTTGTCCTTTGTTGTAGTTTAAACTCTTCCTTGTTCTTTGATCTGGCAAGCTAAGTACATGTTTGTTTGGGAGTGATCACATGCTTTCAAAGGCTGTCCAGATTCTAGATTGGCAGGATCTATTTTGTTTCTATTGTGCCTCTTTGGAGGACCTCAGCTTTGTTCCATTGTCAGTAACTCATGCTTGGCTGGTGTGATATGGTAGGCCGGGACAAAAGCTAAAAGGACTTTTATCTTCTAGCCTGATCATTCAAATGCTCTCCCTCCCTCCCTCCCTCTTCTCAGCCCACAAAAAGAAAAAGGAAAAAGAAGAAACAAAAGAAAAGAAAGGAATTTGTGCAAAGAAAAAGGCCAGGCTTGGTTTTCTGCCACTCCTAGAGTAATATTCATTTTATGAAATACAAGGAAATTTGTCACCCTTTTCTGTTCCGAATAAAACATAAAGAAATCAAATACAACAATTAGAAGGGATATTAGAAGGGTCTAGTCAATCATAAATAGTTTTATTGATACTGATCAGTTTCATTAGTTTACCTGAGACAATAAAATGTCCTTTTTCGTTGGGGTAAGTGTTCTTTGGATTGTGTCATTAGACTCCTAACCTCTGGCTCATCTCTCTTTCATGAGAATATAGGCTTCTCTTCTAAAATTCTCCTACTTTTTTTATTTTCTTAATGGTAACTACCTGAAGAAAATGTTGGATTTATAATTATGGGTAAAACATCTACAGGTTCATCTTATACTGGTAAATGATTTCTGTACCCCTAATGGAGTACAAGAAGCTGTTCATTTGGGGTGGGAGTGAGGGCTCTTGTAGACATTTTAAGATGTTTCTACACTACTATAACCTGCAAGTTTTGTTGTCTGTCCTTGAATATCAATCATCTAGTCTGAAAGTAGCAATTATAGTTCCCTGTTAATATTTGTGTCTGTCAATAATTCAACTTGAGAAATATTCAACCAGGGGAAATATACTAGTGTGGGATGTGACATTTCTTTCTCTAAGCCCTTTGGTAATTGTACTAATTAATTATTTGATATTTTTTGTCAGTCGTGAAATGTTTAATAAATGGCAAGCTCAGAGGTGGTGGGCAGAGAATTATGACAAGGTCATGGAGTTGTACAATGTTCAGAGGTTCAATCAGCAAGCAGTTCCTCTTCCAACCCCACCTAGATCCGAAGATGAGGTGAGCATACAACTTCTTTGTAATTTGTATTTGTTAAGGATTGCATGGTTAAATCTTAAACCAAGGAACTCATTCAGCTTACATGTTATGCTTAACAATCAATCATAAATTCCTTCTAACACATATTTGAGGTCTGATATTAAGATATTTGAGTTAAGAACCTGGTTCTTGAATGAGGAAGAATTGTGTAAGGAAAGACTTCCCACTTAATGTGTAACCTATTAGTTAACTAAGGGAGCAGGTTGTTATCTTTTGTATTTACATAATAAGCTCGTTTAGAATCTTCTGATTTAGAGAATTTGCTTATTTTGGTTGGCATTTACATGGTTTTTCTCTTTCAGAGCTCAAAGATTGAATCTGCTAGGGACAGTCCTGTCACTCCTCCACTCAGCAAAGAGCGAGCACCCCGCCATTTTCACCACCCAATGGGAATGGGCTACTCCTCATCAGATTCAATGGATCACCACCAAATGCATCCTCACCCTTGCTATGAGACAAGTGGTCTGGCATCAACACCTAATCTTTCCAACATTACTGCACCAAAGACTGAAAAATCATCCCTTGATGGTTCTGCAAGGACTAGTTCATCTGGAGAAGATCACTCAGGCGAGTTTTCAATCAGCAATGCCAGTGATATGGAAACTGAATGGGTTGAACAGGATGAACCTGGAGTCTACATCACTATCAGAGCACTGCCAGGTGGAACTAGAGAGCTCAGGCGTGTTCGGTTCAGGTAAGCAGAAATCATTAGTGTGGAAAACAAATTACTTTAAAGGAACTGCTTTTTTATACTTTGTTGCTATCTAAACAAGTTGTATTGTTTGAAAAGCTGAAATTTTTCTAATGCACCTTACTTTTGACATTTTTGTTGAATAAATAGTCCATGCAATGTTTTTCCAACGTCTTCCCATTACAAATTATTATGTATGATAAGTTTGTTCACTTTTAGAATAACTATCTTAGAAGTCATACTAAAAATGACTTCTAATTGTTTGACAGTGTAAAAGGTTTACAATGATCATGCGTGACTGTTTTTGAATGATCCCTTTGGATGATCATGCATGGACTAAGTTTTTGAATGATCCCTTTGGATGTCTGACTCTTAAAGTCTTGACGATTGAATTGTGTAGTCATTAAGTTTGATTTTGTCATGAATAATCACATTCATTCAATTAAAACAATTCTTTCTTCATTCTTTTACACAGCCGAGAAAGGTTTGGAGAAATGCATGCGAGATTGTGGTGGGAAGAGAACCGTGCTAGGATACAAGAACAATACTTGTGACTGTGACTATAGAAAGGCCTTTACACAGACAACTGCTTCAGCAGGCTAACACAGTACAGCTTGAAAGCTTTACAACAGTGTTGTGCATTATAGATCCAGTTACCTTTCCAGGCCATGTAACGGCAACTTTCAACTTTGTAGTTCACTTTAGCTGTTGAGAAATGCAGATGTTGGGAAATATTAAACTGTGATAGTGATATTTTAGTCTTAGTTAAAACTTGTTCCTGCCAATGTCAGTCAAATGTTTCCATCTTGTATGAATTTTGAACTATTCCAAGTGAGATAACAAGTTTGGTTCTGTCAAAAATGTTTAAAGCTGCAAATACAATGCTGTAGATCGAAAAACTCTGCACAAAACGAATCACTGGAAAGTTGGTACCAAGTACATGGTAACAGAAGGACATGGTTTCTGAAGCTTAGAAATGTAAAGTTAAGGGCCAACACAAGTTTATAAAGTGGAGCATGTCCAAGACAATTGCTGTTTCCTTCTGCCATGAATGTTTTAAGTGCCAAATCACATTATTATGACTTAATAACAGGAATTTAGGAAGCTTGATAAGGTGATTAACTAAGTTTCAATCTTGAAAAGAATAATCCTAGATGAGTTCATTCTCTTTATTGTCATAGTTGGATCGGACCAAATTTCTTGATGTAGAAGAACTTATTATGCATGCCACCCTAAACAAACCATAGATTGTTTCTCACCCTTTACATGTTTGAGAATGCAAATTAGTTCACTATACATACAGCCTATTAGACACAAAGAATCTTGTTATTCTTTTAATATAAAATCTAATGTAATATTGGGTGAATTTATTTATGCTTTTCTTAAATATTTATTTTAATAAAATAAGCAGATTTCTGTTTGTCTAATAAGTTTGTTTATTCTATTTATTTTTTTAAAAATTGTTTTCTGCTATTTTTTAATAAGCAAATTCTATTTTTTAATAAGTAAATATATTTGTTAAATTCTAACGGAGACTAAGAACTAAGCTATTGAGTTGTTTATAAAATCAAAGTATCTAAACTTAATAATTTTAATTAGTTCAATTTTTTTAAAAATCAGATTACTTATATGATATGATACAAAAAATTGAATTGATCACTGAAGCTTCCATTAGACAGACAAAAGCCATCCAAAATAAATTAGGCCGATTTACCCCTTTTGAATAATACTTTTGACAAAAGCAATTTAAAAGAACAATGATAAAAAGGGACGAATAAATGCATTAATCTCACTCGTAACTTGATAAATTCTTCTAATCTTAAAAATTCTGGAAAACATACATAAAAGAAACAAGACATTTCAGACAAGCTGGTTTGAAAAAATAAAACATGATAACATCGCTTGTGTTGTGTCCCTTGTCTGACAACTACACCCAAAAAACAAAGGTTGGAGAACAGATGAAGTGATTCAACACCAAAAATAGTAAAAGAATGTTAACGTAAGCTATTTGTAAGTATTGTTACTACTGCCTGCAAAATTACCATGTTATCATTCTTTCGATAAACAAACCATCAAGGATTGCAAATTAACAAAACATAAATGGGAGAAGGAAAAACAAATACACTACAAGAACAAAACCAAAAAGATTCCACAAAGTACTATATCAAGATAGAAGAAGCTTTCGTTCATTCTGTCATGTCATCTTCTTCATCTTCATCTTCATCTTCACCTCCACTCAGATCGAGATCAGCCAGTAATTCATCCAGTGGAACAGAAGGTAGCTCATCACCATCAGTCACCGATGCCATCTCTGATGGCTGGTACTCCTTGTTTCGGTACAGTGATATGTTGAACCTCATATCAGGGTTTTCTTCCAAATCTTTCAAGAATTGTTCATATTCTGAGAGCATTTTGTCTTGATCAAGTTTCCTATCATCAACCTCCATTTCAAGTGATTTCAGCTTCCATGATCGAGGCTTCCCCCGTTTCTTTTGGCGCTTCTCTTCATAACTCTTCTTTATTAAAATTGCTTCAGGAATGTGCCCTTTGTACTTGTCCAGCTCCATGTCATTACTATTAGCTCCATACAGATCATAACCAAGAGCATTATCACCAGGATTTAAAAGATGACCCAGATGAGTCTTGATGTTAAATATTGTGTCGTTCTTGCCAAAATCTGACACACGAGCAACTTGAGCATCTGCTAAGCGATATTTTGTGCCACCAATAGTAACCTCAGATGAAATAAACTCCATATCCAACACTATATATTCCACTAACTGTCTGCTAGTAAGTAATGACTTGAAGGATGTTCTCCAGTATTGATCAGCATCTAAGAAACAGTGCCTCAAGGTAAATGGATCGAGCAGAGCAATGCTGTTGGTAACCTTGGTGCAAATCACAATAGGACCAATATTTCCCAAACTAACAGCAACTTTTGGAGGCAGACAGATTAAATCCTCACGGCAAATGGGGCTGAGTTCAACAGAAAATGTATATTTGTAGTTGTAGTTATTACTCTTTGGATCATGGGAAACTAGCTGCTTATCACTGCGGCTCCTTGCAGGAGCAACTTTCCCTACAAACTCTACAAATTTAACTCCATGACTTCGATTGGAGAAGAAGAAGTCAATACCTTGTTCCATCTGCTTGATTCTTATAGCACTGGCAGCAGCACCATGCTTCAGAATTAGCTGCTCTAGATAAAAGAAAGTACGCCTATGAGAAACATGTTGTCTAAGTTGCACAGCAGCAACCCACTGGTCAGGATTAGCCTGGACCCTAGAACAGGATTCACACATATGCTCTTGTTGAACATACTCCACAGTATAAGCCTGTTCAAGAATTGCTCCATTGATAACCTCCTTCTGAACCTTGACCTTCACTTTTACCCTCCTGGAATGGGGTTCAGTCCAAATAAACTCAGCATGTACCAACCTCACTTTACTCGAATTAAAATTTTTCTGCAATTTCTTCAAGCAAAATGTCAGCAGCTCCTTTGATTCTAGCTGTAACTTGACCCAACTTCTTGGTGGCTGCAAGTAACTCTCACACTCAGGGCAATGCACCAGCACTAGCCGCTTCAGTAATCCTTCAGTAATGTCAACTTCCGAGCTCAAACACTTCACACACATATTAGCAGCATTTGGCTGCATTGGAATTCCACACTTGCAACACAAAACACTGCCAATTGTTTGATGAACCTTGAACATACCAGATCCATCTGCCATGCCTGATGAATTAAACATACTGATGAATTGAAGATAGTATTCCCCTGTTCAAACAAGCACGTGTAAGCAAAAGGATTAAAGGAAAACTTTCAATTGGAAAATTACATGTAAACAAACAGAAAAGGAGTTATTTGTAAATAACTTGTAAGAATTGAAAACTCATTATGAAATGATTAGGTAAAACAAAGACACAAATATGAATTTTAGTCTTCAGAACAAATTGCTAAAAACAATCATAAAAAAAAAAAAATCAGCACAAGGAATAAAAGTTCAGAAAAGCATAGATATCAAGAACGCACAAACAAGGATCATAACACAAAGAACCGAAAAGGTAAAACAGATCATTTGAAGACAAATACAGTCTACCCATAAGGCTAAAGTCAATGAAAAATTCAAAAAGAAGAAATCTTGACAGAAATTGACATTGAGAAATTAAGAACATGAAACCTGAGAAAGCATTAGACAAGGGCTTGAAACAAGGTATGATTGAATCACAAAAAAAATGATATAAAAAATAATGAATTGAAAAGCTTACTTCGTAACAAAGGGGAGGTAGAGAGATAGATCAGAAGTCTCTGCTGAAACTCAAGGTGAGGGTGGAGACAGCGGCGTAGAAACACCCTATGTCTTAACACTGGAAAAACCAAACCAAACCAAAAATCAAAGTTGATTACAAATTCTAAGTCGGTGTGGTAACACAGTGTTCAAGTTACAATAAAGTCCATGGGCTTGAAGCCCTACTACTCTTAAGCCCAACACTTCTTGTCTTCCAGGCCTGCAATGAAATAAACCTCTTCGAAACTTAAATTAGATATTCTAAATTTAAAATATGATTTATATATTTAAAAAATATTGATTTATTAGGAATTTTAGCCACCATATATTTTATTTAAAAATATTTCTTCATTATAAATCTTAATTATATAAAATAAATTTATCTCATGCAATAAACATAATAAAATACAAGCATCTTTGTTAAAACGACATTTTAATTTTAATAAAATACAATAACAAAAAGGAATAATGCAATTTTTAAAACAAGAAAAAGTATTTTGTGATTATTTTTTTCTATATAAAACATAATAAGGGAGTGATTGAAAACAAATTAAGTTACTTAACAAATTAGTTGATAAATTATAAAAAGATATTTTAACATATAAAATAATTAAATACAGTCCTTATTTATTAATATTTTATAGTTTCCTGATTTAAGATGACATTTTATGATTTTGTTATAAAAAAGTAATACTCATAATTTTAGAAATTAATTTGGTTAGTTATTTTTGATTTTTTATAAAATAAAATTTAATTTACAGTGACAAAATGAAATGGATAATCCATAATGATGAATAACCACGTGTTGGTTTTGACATTATTGGTGAATCCTTTCAACATGATTTGCAATTTTTTGTTTAAGCAAAGGGCATAATCGTAGTTTAGTGGCGAAGAGGCACTAGGGCACAACACAACACAAAGTGAAGCAATGTGGGATTTAAGTGTATAAATTTTTTCCCTCAAAACTGAAGTCATTGTCAAACGTTTTCAAAACCCTCACTCTGTCGCTCCAAGCCGCTTCCTTTTCTCCCTGTTCTTCGTCTCTCTTTCTCTCTTTCTCTCTCTGTCCCTATTGAGAAGAGCAAAACCCTACCCATCTTTTGTTCTTCCCAGTGTTAGCCTCAAGTTTTGTTTTTTCGCCGTTGTGGTTGTGTTTTATCTTCTGGGTAGGGTCCCTGTTGGGTTTAGGGTGCAATGGTCCCTGGTTCCAGAACGGAGAGTGCCACTGGTACCCATTTGCTCTCTGCGAGAGTGCGCAAAACCATTCAATCCATCAAGGAAATCGTGGGGAATCATTCTGATGCTGATATCTATGTTGCCCTCAAGGAAACCAACATGGATCCTAACGAAACCACTCAGAAATTGCTCAACCAAGGTTTGTGGGTGCCTTGGTGGGGCCATGTTTACCTTTTTGTTCTTCAGTCTTGCTTCCCTCTTTCGAGTTTTTTTAATTGTGTTGCTTTATATTTGTTTGGTTTTTGATTGATGGGGTTTTGGTTTTGGCTCTCATATTTACCCTCTCATTTTTGGCGCTGGGGTGTTTGTGTAATTCATGTGTGGGTTGAATTTTGGTATTTAATTTGCATTTATAAGAACGAGAATGATAAGAGTTTAGGATGATTTTTTTGGCCTTTTTGTAGTAGACAAGGTTGAGCTTTGGTGAAAGCCGTGGAGCCTTCTTTGATTGTGTATTTTTTTTGTTGTTGTTGCGGCATTATTTCGATGTTTGAAATTGCAATGATCTTTGATGTTGTGGAAATCTATGAAAACACTAATGTTGCGTCTGAAATTGTTACATGATTACATTTGTTCATATCTTTTTGGTTATGTTTTGTTTATTTAGGCTGCCTGCTGAAACTGGTGGTTTAGAGTTTGTGGCACTATCACAATGTTTGGGCTGATCATTAGTAAAAAATTATTGACTTCAATAACAAAGGGAATGTAGGACAATTATTATGTGCTGAAGATGTTTTTAACTTCTGCTAACTGTGACATAGGATTCAAAAAACCATTTAAAAATAGTGGTCATTCTGTCTTTCCATTATATCATTTTCTAGGGTTAGTTTTAAATTTGTGAAGTCCTGGAATTTATTTCATCTAAATATCTTAAATAAAATGTATTTCATTGATGTGCTTAAATAGTAAATAGTTTCTGCATGAATGTGAGTGCCTATTGATGAGCATTGCAATTAGGCTGTCTAAATTAGGATGTTTCTAGATTATATTGTTTCAAACCATGTATGTGATTTTGCAATTGATAGGTGTTTTCTTATGACATTTTGCTTGTTCAGCTCTAATTGGAGTTTGACAATGCCCCATATTAAGTATCAAATTGAAAGAAAAGTTAACAGAAAAAATCTCCTAATGTTCACTGTGGTTTTATGATTCAGATCCATTTCATGAGGTGAAGAGAAGGAGAGACCGAAAGAAGGAGGTACCACTTATATTCTTTTTGGATGACTTATTAAATTAAATCCTAGTTACATGTTAAAGAGTAGTGATTTTCTAATCTGTAATTTTATTGAATGTATCTGTTATTTTACAGCCTCAGAATGTTGGGAACAATGGTTCAGCTGACTCACGAAGGCCATCAGAGAATAATAGTGGTCAAGGAGTGAAATTTCACACCCCTTCTGAACGCAATGTTCGTAGAGCAAACTATTCCCGGAATACTTTACCAGGTAATATGTCTGTTTTATTAAAAGTGTGATGTCTTTTAATTGATTGGTATTTTAGCCATATATGATATATCTATCTATGTATTTACTCCTGATGAATAATTTATGGTTTTCGTTTTCAAACCTTCATTTGCATGTGGGTTCAAATAGTGAAAGGGATCACTTGTTTTTGTATATGTTTAATGTAACTCAAGTCACTGGTCTTTTCTTGTCTGGTTGTTGTTAGCATTACTATCTGCATTGATCTTTAAGTTCATTCTTACTATCCAGGCATCAGCAGAGAGTTCCGTGTTGTTAGAGACAACAGGGTAAATTATATATATAAAGAAGTAAAGCCTCTTTCACAGCAGCACTTAGCATCTGCCAGTGAGGAGCTAAATGTAAACTTATCTGAAAAGGGGTACGTGCTCTCAATTTTAGTTTTTATTGATTTTGGAGGAGTGATTGGAGCACTTTGCATATCCAGTTTCAGTAGTTGTCGATATATGCATAACCTCTTGCTCTCTAGCCCCTCAAACAAATTTGGATTATGTTCTATTGCTGAGAGTTTTTTTCTTCTGTGTGAGAGGTAACAAAAGATACCTGAACTGTGAAAACAATTTTAATAGAAGATTACTTAACTGATACATGTGACATGAATTATGCAAACCCAAGGTCAGATGCATGCAAACTAATACAAAGTATGCAGACACAGATACAAAGTTAACAGTTTACATTTAACAGAAGTTAACAGAAGGGGCGAGAAAGGATTCTAATGAGGAGAAATAGTAAACTCATCTTCATAAGATATTATGTAAATCAAAATCTATTATTGTATATTGATCCAAGGTTGTTAAAGGTTAAAGGTGTGCCTTAACACATGTCTTACAAAAGGACTTTAAAAAGTTTGAAAGCAGTTATTTGTTATATGCATCAAAAAAATTTGTTGATCTGTTTGCTCCGTAAAACAGAAAATGGAGTATTTCCTCTCTGTATGTGGATCAAATAGCATAAGGAATTTTCTCTGTAATAGGCAACACTAGGAATGAAAGTCCAGTGATGCTAGCAATTGACATTTTAATTTGAACAAATGCAAGTCAGATTTGAAAGACATTTTCTTTTATAATTTTGAAATTCATATTTGTCAGGGATCACTATTTTGGTTTATTCACATTGTTGTCAGATAATTGAATTTTATATATATACACGTTTTCATCATTGTTGCAGTTCATCAGCATCCACCAGTCATAGATCATCTGGCTCTAGGAATTCATCCCAGGCACTAAATGGTCCTTCTGATTCATTTGCTAGATACCCGAAAGATGCTGTTCCAAATATCGTTGACAGAAAAATTGCTTCTGAGGATAAGGATAAGGATAAGCAAAGCATGATTTCAAATGCAGCAGAACGGGTGCAACCAATTAAGCCTAACCACATCCATCAAAATCCTGCTTCAGTGGCATCAAGCAGTTCTGCTGTTGGGGTGTATTCCTCTTCAACAGATCCAGTTCATGTGCCCTCTCCTGATTCTAGATCATCAAGTGTTGTTGGAGCCATTAGGCGTGAAGTTGGGGTTGTTGGTGTTCGGAGACAGCCTTCAGACAACAAAGTAAAACAATCATTTGCTCCTAGCAGCTCTTATGTTGCTGGAAAAGATGGTACATCTGCAGATTCTTTTCAACCAGTTGGTGCTGTCTTGAAGACTGAACAATTTAGTCAAACTAAAGTAACTGAACCTTCATTATCTGGTGTGCCAGTTAGCAGACCATCTGTGAACAACCAGTATAATGGTAGACCACATCAACAACTCGTGGGACATCAAAGAGGTAGTTCTTTGAAATGGCTCTACCAATTATGTTTTTAATCTAAATTTTCAAGAGTAGAATGTTGGACTATGCTTTGGGTCTTACGGTAGGGTAAATAAAGCAATCCAAAACAATTGAGTGGGAGAACGTATTGTGCATTTTTGTTTATGCTTTTTCTTACCTGTTTCCGAGAAACTTGCTTGTTAAATGTATCATTAATGTACCCATTTTTTCTTGGCATTTTTTTTATTGAAGTGTTTATGATTGAACTATCCATTTCCTTACCCACATTAATTGACTGAGATGATTTTTGTAGGTTTCCTTTTTTATTATATTCTATTTTTATTCTTTCCTAGAAATTTGATGAGTTTTGAATGATGCAGTCTCCCAGCAAAATAAGGAATGGAAGCCTAAATCTAGCCAGAAGCCAAACAGTAATAATCCTGGAGTAATTGGAACCCCAAAAAAGGCTGCTGCTTCTGCTTCTCCTCCAGCAGAAAATTCTGTAGATATAGAGTCAGATGCAGTAGAGCTTCAAGATAAACTTTCCCAACTAAATATATATGAGAACCAAAATGTGATTATAGCACAGCATATTCAAGTTCCAGAGACTGACCGATGCCGGCTGACCTTTGGTACCATTGGGACTGAAATTGATTCTTCAAGGCTTCAGTCTAAGTATCACATAGTAGGACCTTCTGAAAAATCAAATGATGAATTGGCTGCAAGGTTCACATTCTTGTTTTTATTGTATTTTTTAATTTTAAGTTAAGAGAGTTTAATATTTGGGGATTTTCTTTGTATTTTGGTTATATTTTAATAAGGTTTAGAAAATAATTTTTCAGATGTATATTCAATGTTATTTTCATATACAACTATGTACACGATAGCTAGTATGCTTTTCGTGTAAACTAGTATTTTAATAAGGTTTAGAAAATAAATTTTCAGATGTATAATTCAATGTTATTTTCACCCACAACTAATAAGTCCACGATAGCTAGTATGCTTTTCCTGTGAACAAGTTGTAATGTTGTTTAATATTTGATGGCAGCTTGGCAGTACCTGCTCCAGAGTTGTCCACTGATGATGTTTCTGGGAGCAAACAGGTGGACTTACTGGATGAACACATAAGAAGTTCTGGGTCGGACTCTCCTGTATCTGGTGCTCCTTCTGAGCAACAATTGCCTGATAACAAAGACTCTTCAAACACTCAGAATCTGGACAATTATGCTAACATTGGGTTGGTTCGTGATAGCAGTCCATCCTATGCACCTTCAGAACCTCAGCAGCAAGAATCTCATGATATGCCAGGCTTTGCGGTGTGTGATTCTTTTCAATTCTACCATCATAGTCCATATGTTGTTGAGCCTTTCCTTGTGGTCTATGCAAACTTATTAATGGCCTATAGTTCTATATACAATGTTAGTGAGACTCTGGCAATGAGGGGCTGCATAACAAAACCTCTTGTTAGGATTATGCCTGTATTATTTGATTGACACTTTTGCCTTTGATAATTATATATCGTGCAGCATTTGCACACCATTGAAACTAAAGATATTCACTATTCAGGCACTGGTTGTGACTGTAAAAGGGTTATATCAGGTCCAATATGGATTAGATGTGGCAGTTAGTTCTGTAGCTTTCAGTAGTGGATAGTGGTATGGAGTGGCCTTCTCCAAAAGATGTTACAGTGGATAGTAGGATGGCTGCTTATTGGACCCTAAATATATTTATATTACACAATGCCTATAAATTTATAATGAAGAGCCAAATGACATGATAGACATGTACTCGGATTCAGTGAAAACCCAGACAACTTACTGGAAAGTGATGGGTCAGCATGCAGAGAATAAAGTCTTGTGAAAAAAATGTAAAACAAAATGTATCAGATTTATCATTAGGCTGGGGATTTTTCAAGTTTGCAACTTCCCCAAAAACTTTGAAATGGCACTGGTTTCAGGGGCAAACATAACTCTGTTCCTTCTCTCAGTTGTGCCTGCTCTGCCAACTATTTACCGTGGCTTTTTGGCTATAAATTATTGTGCCATGGCCAGCCATGTTGTTACTGTCATTGGGGCAGTAGCAGGGTGCCACTCTGCACTAGAGTGATTGTGACACTGGCACACAATTGATAACTATAGGCCATTTGGTCTGTTGTCTGCAACTATATTTGAGATAGTTGTTTGTTAGGAGGGACTAGAAACTTATTTGTTTGTTGTCAGTGATTTATAATCTGGAAAAAAGATAATCTAATTTGCAAGAAAACAGTCTGTTTTATTCACTTGCACTGAACCGACTGCTAAATCCATAACGTGACTCCCAAGTTTGTTGTACTTGCTTTACTCTTTTGAACATCTGACTGAATTTACATTTAAAAGAATGTCCGTCTCTCTTTTCTGTTGACAGAGTGAGGATTCTTGAAACTTTCGCCTATGATTCTATGCAGCAATTGCCCAATAGAATTATGCCAAATACAAATACTCATATCAGTTACCCTATTTATTCACTACTTGTGTAATAGTATGTACAAGTAACAGGTGTACTTTGTGCCTTGTTGTCTTGTCATTCTCACTTTTAAATTTCCAAACAGGCGTATGATCCTCCAACTGGGTATGACATTCCTTATTTCAGACCTACAATTGATGAAACTGTACGAGGGCAGGGTTTATCATCTCCTCAGGAGGTATAATAAATTTATATGCCTATAGAATATTTAAGTCCTTTAATTTCTTGATTTTAGTTTAATTTATCCAATATGTTTCAATAGTGAGCATTATGTTTCACTTGTTGAATCTTAATGTGTTTTTTTTATCAGCACAAAAATACAACTATATATATAGACACACACACACACTTGGTACAAGGGGTACCAACCCATTTACAATGTCACTGAACAAAAATGAATCCTCCACCTAACGGTCACAATCTATATAGAATCATCAACCTAAAATATATATTATTAAAAGGTTCCCCTACAAAGCCAATAAATGCAGCTGGCAATTATACACGTTCAGGAACGCCAATTAGCAACACAAACAGCATCCAGGATTTGCTGTCCATAAGACAAAAGTTAGACAGTTGGAAAGATTTATTTTTTATTCACTACCCATTTTTGCTGAATGACAGTTTAATAATTACACGAGGGTTTATTTAAAATAAAACCTTATCAAAACAATTGGCTCATTTTTTTCTATCTTAATTTTGAATGAGAACTTTTGACGTTCTTTGAAACCTTTCCTATTTATTGTCTGTTTTGTGAAACTGTATTTCTTTATTTCTGATTTAGCTTTTGTGGAGGAATATAAAATGGAAAAGTTTTCTCCTTTTTTGAAATGCAAGATTAATTGGCATTTTAATTTTGTTGTTGGTGCTTTTCATTTTTATTAAATTCACCTTGTTTGGCAAGTGTAGGCTTTGATCTCCCATGGAACCAATAATACTCCTGCTTCCACAATTGCCATGGTACAACAACAACAGCAACAGCAACCTCCTGTGCCGCAAATGTATCCACAAATGCATGTTTCACACTTTGCAAATCTTATGCCATATCGTCAGTTTCTGTCCCCGGTTTATGTTCCACCACCTATGGCAATGCCTGGATATTCAAGTAATCCTCCCTACCCTCACCCAACCAATGGCAACAGTTACGTGTTAATGCCTGGAGGTGGTTCCCATCTTAATGCCAACAACCTCAAATATGGAGTTCAACAGTACAAGCCTGTGCCTGCTGGAAATCCTGCAGGGTTTGGAAACTTTGCTAGTCCAGCTGGATATGCCATGATAACTCCTGGTGTGGTTGGGGGTGCAACAGCTCTTGAAGATTCATCTCGAGTCAAGTACAAAGATAATCTTTATGTTCCAAATCCTCAGGTAATGTGGTTGTGTAGTGGTACAGAACATTTTGCTTGAATGTCAGCAAAAGAAGCATTAACAAAAAAGCAATAGCTAAGTTAATTAACCATTTATAATCCGAACTAGCACCCAACATTACCGTCCATCCATTTCTCTTTTTTAGAAATGGACTGTTAAAATATTGTTTCCTAGTTAATATCCTTGGCAGCTATCTTAGTTTGGCCTAATTATGTGCTTAGTTATAACTTGTGATAGCTTGTTTTGCTAGAATCGATTTCCTATGTAAGCCCTTTTCAATAGTATAAGTTGCAAGTAATGTAGTCCACATTGACTCTTGATCTAATATGATATAGAATATAGAGAATATTAGGATAGGATTAGAATCTCTGCATATTATATCGTCAATGACATCATTTGTTGCTTTCTTTTGCAAAACTAAG
>Ga0123342_1000801_pt1 | contig 51213 bp, 30 predicted proteins | sample Turbeawhitnodule_FD_89960 | JGI IMG/M metagenome (GOLD analysis project Ga0123342, IMG submission 89960) | Root nodule microbial communities of legume samples collected from Mexico - Turtle bean Mexico white nodule | ecosystem: Host-associated > Plants > Roots > Nodule | place: Mexico: Nepantla...
AAAAAAAATATTTTTTTTTTTTTTTTAATTTTAAGGATTTTTTTTTATTTGGTTTTTTTAAGGGGGGAAATTGTTTTTTTTTTTTTTTTTTTTTTATATATGAGTTGAAATACTTCTAGTACATTGTACTCCCAATTTATTGAATTTAATGATGATTTTGTCTGATTAAATTTTATAATAAAGAAAATAAAATATATTAGAGACCAAAATAATTAGTTACAATAGTAACTAAATTAGAGACCGTTTTAGAAACTAAAAAAAAAATTGGTTTCTAAATTAGTTTTTATTATTGTTAAATAGTTTTTAAATTGATATCTAATTAATAACCAATTATTTAAATTCTAAATTTGGTAGAAAAACTTTGGTTGCTAATTAAATACCAATTTAGAAATCATCTAACAATAATATAAACTAATTTAGAAACTAAAAATTTATTTATTCCTAAAATGGTATCTAATTTAGTCACAATAACAACTAATTATTATTTTTTTCTAAAATTGGTTTCTATTTCATGATTTTTTTTAGTGCTCTATTAGATAAATTTAAAAAATCAAAATACATTATAAAAAATATTTAAATTTTTAATGAATCATGATTTGATTTCAATTAACATTATATTCTCAATTTTACACTTGTGTTTCTCACACAAAGACGAAGGAATTCTGTTTTTTATCGGCACAAAGAAATTCTTATTCAACCAAGATAAACATTTTTTTCTTCATACAGAAATGAAAACCTTATAAAAGTCAAGCTCAAACGTTAAGTCATAAGAAAAAGGATAAATATAAAGTACAAAACTTAATTATCTAGTTTTGTGTGTGCTTTCTTTTTTTTTATAGTTAGAATTGAATTTTTTTAATCATCTATATTACCAAAGTTTGCACTAAAACTCAACATAAATTACTGAGATAAAATTTTCATTTTGTGGTAGAAGAACAATATTAAAAACATGTACTATATATTTGTCTGAAAATAAAAGCAAATACGTAACATGATCTTGACAATTTATATATGATTTAAACTGAAGAAATAACCACATGGGCCCAAACTAAAAGCTCCCCATCATATAAAACTTTCTAAAGAAAAAAGAAATAAATTAAAACGAATGGCAAAAGACATATATTTATTTCTATAATATCTCAACTTGGATCATGATACAAAAGATGTGGTTTGTGTTTGGAGTTGGAGCAAGAATATGATTTAATGCAGCCTGTTAGGCGCTGTAGCTGACATCATGCAGAATTGTAATAGGCTGCGCAAGAAGACAAAGGTGCAGGTGTGGCAAACTGAATCATTCCTCTCTCTAAGCACCCTCACTCACATGCATGCAAGCTGCAACCTATAATAAACAAATTTTCAAAATCTAACAAAGAAAACCAAAATATTTTTTTCCTCTTTCATTTATAGATGAAAACAAGACCACCAAAACTTACCAATCTCATGCACTACCACTAACATGGGTTTCTCAATTTAACTAACATGCTGATGCACATTAAAGCAAGATCTACTTCTTCAGCTGCCTTACAAAGCTGTGGATTAATGAACCTTAAGTAAGAGTGACCCCATTTGGTTGCACATCTTCACTTCACCAATCTCCACCACCACTCCTGTCAAACACTTTACTGCAACACACCTTCATCTCTCATCCATGCCCTAACCTACTTCTGTAACATCGTTTTCGTAACTTCTGCTCCACCAATATCTGTCAACTTCACCGAACTGAAATCTGCGAGGGATTGACACAAGCCACTCATACTCATAGGCATATTTAGAAGCAACTCAAGCGAGTCCAAAAGGAAAAGGGAAAGAAAATGTATCGTTGGCATTCTCCATGGAAAAAGGAGAAAAGTTTAATTATTTGGTTGTGTAAAAAGCTTTAGTTTTAGTAACAAACACCAAACTTATGAAGTACACATAAAATTAAAGCCAACACATGTTATAGTTCAAGTACTAGGCAACTTTAAAGTTTTCCTTAACTATAACAAAGCCTTTCATATATAGATACGAATCCCTTGTGAATGAAAGATATAATCATAAACGAGTCTACCTTAATTATTTCTTAGATGAAATCCATTAACAATATTTTTATCGAATGTGACTTCTAGATGCCGAAAATATCAGAAACGAAAAAACATTATAAACTCGAATGAAAGGACAAACAAAAATCTTGTCTACTTTAAACGAATTGTTAATTTCCTTTTCTGTGTGGAGGAGTCGTTTTTTCTTTTGGAGACAACCAATGGTCAAGTTGGGTCTCTATAAATTTCCACCTAATCAATACCTTTCAAGCATGAATGTTCCTGCCCATAATGTCCGCTATAGTTAACCTGGACAGAGAAAAAACAGCATCATCTTCATAAGCAAGATTTATTTTCTCTGTTGTAATTAATTCAAGAAAATCACAGGCTTAAGTGTTGAAGGACCACCTTGGGTCTTACACTGCGCGAGTTCACAAATGGAAGATTCCAAAGATGGGGGGACATGTGAAGGAGAACCAGCTCAATAGATAAAGAAGGTGGGCTTCTTTGGATTTTTGTGGAATTGAGAAGTCATAATTTTTTCAACAAATCTCTTGCACACTAGTCTTCTATCTTTAAAAAGAGGGCTGTGGCAGCTGTCATGACTAATGACTCATGATACTTGTCACCTCAGAACACTCATTTTCCTTTAGAGATTCAAAAGATTATTAGGATATTAAGGCTGAAAGAACCAAAAACATATCATGGAAAAAGGTTGGATTTGTTGGCTAAAACCATTATAATTAATGTTAAACTAACAAAATGAAAAGTATCTTAAGGTTTTCAGTTTCATCAAAACACTTCTCAAGCAAGAAAAGTATTTCATTGTTCAATCCAAAACCAAATCTGTAGTATAAATATATTTTTAAATGCTTTTTTCTGATAATCATATTATAAAAGTACGAAGCATTAATTCATCTGTGATAATGTAACTTTTTTTTATTTACATACTGTGAAACCTTGTGTATTTGTTAGTATTTTCTAACCTTGTGATAATGTATTTGTTATGCTTTTTTTTCTTCTATTTTTATATTCTTAATCATCAATTTTTTGGGGGATGTTTGGTCAATCTGGATTTATTGGATGCAACAATTAATTCACATTGCCCTTCGGAAAGTATGATTCGTATAAAGTTCATGAAAATTATTTAATATTAATAAAAAAATTGAAAAGGATGGAGAGAAGTTCGAATGAAAAGAGGGGGAATAGGGGGGTATACCCTATAATGCATAACATGCGAACACCAATAAAGTGACATGAGGCAGCATCATTTTCATGGAAATGGTACGTCTTAATCCAAGTTTGAAAACTTAAGCAAATTTATTATCCTAACGTGGAAGAAAACACGACCTCAAATCATGAGCTTATCTATTTCATCATTTTTAAGCGAATTAGTATGATAGTTTTCCTTAATAAAAACAAAGTAGAAGGGTATCCAAATAATAATCATGACCAAAGTGAACATAATTATTTAGCAAATATCATGATATTTCAATGTGACAACTATTTATATTTGTATATTATAATTCTCTTGATCATTGTTTGTTTGTATACAATTATGAATGAATAAGAGAAACTGCTTCAACAAAACTGACAAAAAAGGAAGTTTATTAATTTAAAAGAAACAAATTGCAGGATATTATAACTAGTGGTGGATCCTTAAGATACATGAGAGTGTTCATTTATGGTTTCCATAATTTGTAGATGAAATTTAATTAAGGTTAATGACGTAGAGGAATCTTATTAACCACAAGGATTGAGGAGAGGGCCCAAACATTTTGAGAGTTAAATGTATGAGTTTGTTGCCGCTGATCTGGTCCCCAATAAAGCTAGTTACTTTGCCACAGCTCACAGCTATGTGATCAACTTTTTTTATTTTATACTTTTTTGTTTTTAATGGGAAAACTTTAGTGCCACCTTAATCCTAATCCTCCTAAATCATTGAGACCACCATACCAGCTCATGTGATACAGTCTGTCAAACATCTATGTTTCTGCTTTTTTCTGTGCAAAACTAGTTGTTCTTCTTCCTAAAGTTGAACTGGCTTTCCTTCTTTTCCTGGAGTTGTTGCCAACCAAATTATTCCTCTCACCACTTACTTTCTTTATTTCTTTCTCCACCTGAACTTCTCTAAACACTCTCAGGGCCATCAGCTTCAATTTCCCATCATGGCTACAGAGGCTGCTGCATCTCATCATGCTTCTGCTACTGATAAGGTCTGTTCATTTTAATTTTCTCACTTTCAAAGTTTTTATTCCTGATGATCTTCAACTTTTTCTCTAGTATCTGTGTCACCTTTCATATATATGGTTTTTTATGTTTCTTTCTTGGAGTATTCAGTTGCTAAACTGTGAGCAATTTTGTGATTTGTTTTTAAACTTACTATACGCATGAGTTTATTTTCATCAGAGAATTCACGAGCATGGGGAAAAGTAAAAAAAAAATTGTTCTGTTTTGCCACTTCATTTCTCAACTCTTTTTTCATATTCAATCGCAATAGATTATTAAGGATTTGCATAATAGCTTTCAAAGAAAAGAAAAAATTGTATTCATGTATTTAAAAAAAATTAAAAGTGGCCTCGTGAAAGTGCATACCTTCAAAATTTGTGAAAATGAAAAAGGAAATTAATTGATCAACATCTGTTCTCATTCTAGAAAATAAACCTGTTATATACCACAGCCGGATCTAGAAAATAAGTATTGTGAGGCAAAAAGATATATAATTAAAAAAATTATATTTCTAGTTAATTTGATTTGCCTCGACTAAATTTATAGTTCTGCTAATAGTTTTTCTTACATATAAAAGTTTTAGAATTTTCATAATGTTAAACCAACGGAAGTTTGAGACCAAAATGTCGTAAAGTTTTGTGAATAATGTTTCCTTAGTAATATGTCTCACAAGTAACAATAAAGTTAACGCTGCACATTTTAATAATAAGAAATTTATGCTTATTTGTATAGCCTAAAGGGATAAACTGGAATAAAAATTTGCTGTACTTTTTCAAACTCTAAATTTAAAGTTAGGATATTCTTCAAATAACTCTGGACATTATTTAAGGTTATTTTGTATATAAAAAATTATTAACATCTTTATTAATAAAAAAAATTTAAGGTGGTGAATAAAAAAATTAAAGAGAATCAAACATTTGTAAACCAAATAAAATTGTGTGCTAGCTAAAACACTCTTGCAACATGCCTCCCCACTTTTTCCATCATTGCCTGTGGTAGATTGTTATGCAAGATAATTAGATACCTTTCGATAAGCAGATGACAGATCAAGGTACCGCCACTGTTGCCATAGCATTTATGACAGATAAAGTTGTGTCCTGTAGATATTTATATTAAAAAACAAGTTTATGAACATGATGTGCATTATTTCCCAGTAGTTTAAATTCTACTTGTTTCGTACTTTGATATTTGTAGTTCCATTCCTAATTTGTTAATGCTTAAGAGTGTCTTCAGTTGAAACTCAATTTAATCATCAATGCCTTTTCATCTTTATTATATAGCAATACGTGAAGAAGGAAAAGGACGAAGCCATTGCACAAATGATCACTTCTTTAGCCAATGAAGATGAAGTCAAGCGTGACAAGCCTGAGGATGCCCCTTCATCTAAGATAGAAGATGACAAGACTCCTTCATCTAAGACAGAAGAAATTGACAAGCCTGAGGATAACCCTTCAACCAAGATAGGAGATGACAAGCTTGAGGAGACACCTTCAACTAAGACAGAAGATAAGGTGAAGGAGGAGCTTGCTGCATTAGAGGCTTCTGCTGAAGATAGTCTGAACCATGACAAGGTTGAGGATGCACAAAGTTCAACACCAACTCCAACAGAAGAAGGTGATCACAAGGTTGAACCTCCTGTTGCAGTAGAAAACACTGAAAATTCACTGCCATCAGATGCAACTATTGCTGCCGAAGATAAAGTAAAGGAGGAGAAGGAAGTGGTTCCTGACTCGCACACTATCAGTGATGTTGAACCAGTTCGTGATGCAGCCAATTCCCAGCCAGATGTGGCACCATCCACAGAATCCACTGTGGAAGAAACACCGCCACAGCAACTAGAAAATGAACCTGTGGAAACAGATGAAGAGAAACAAGCACAACCCGAGACAGAAGACATTCCAGAAGCATCAACTGAAACTATTGAAAAAAACACAGATGACACTAATCCTCCGACAGAATCAGAAGGAGAGGTGGTGAAAGAGACTCAAGTTTTGGAAACAAGTACCCGAGTGGAAGAGAAGCTTGGACCTGTGGCTACACAAGTGGGAGAAAAAACAGAAGAAAAAGAATTCCATGAGGCTGAGCAACCAAGCACAATTGCAGTACCTGAACCGGCAGCTGATGCCGAAGAGAAACCGAGTGAAACCGTAGAGGAAAAAGCAACAGGACCCTCAGAAGATGTGGTGGAAGACACCGATAAATCTGAAACGGGACCCACGGAAACAGTGGAGGCAGAACTTGTGGTTACTGAAGTGAATGAAAACCAGAAAGAACCAGAGCAATCATTAGAACAAAGGGAAGATGAGAAACCAGACACATCTGCATTTCCTGAACAATCAACAGAAACAAGTGATGCCATAGAGGAAAAACCAAGAGAACTAGAATTTGAGGCAGAGGTATTGAAAGAGACTAACAACTTTGAAACAGAGAAAGCAGAACCATTGCCCGCTAAATTTGATGAAAGCCACATTGAAACAGAGAAAGCAGAGCCAGTGGCTGCGAAAGTTGATGAAAGCCAAAGTGAATCAGGAAAACAAGAGGAAGAAGAGCAGCTTAAGACAGCTGTTCCCGAAGCAGAAGCTGAAAGTGCAGAGCAACAAAGCAGTACTGAGAAGGTGAAAGACACTGGCAACTCAGACGCAGTTCCTGAAAAAATAGAGAAACCAGAACCTCAGTCAATTGAAATGGAGGAAAAGCCAAGAGAACAGCTACAAGTAGATGAGGAAGGTGCGGAAGCTTGTAAGGACGTGGAGAATAAGCGAGAAATTGTGATTGAGACTGCCAAGACTGAAGGAACTTCAGATGACCTGATCAAGGAAGAGAAAACTGATAAAGAGGAGGAAACTAGCCTCACTGTAAATGCTGCGCAAGTTTTATCAAATGAGGAACCTCAATCAAATCTTGCGGAACCTTCTCTTGAAGTGGTGCTTGAGGCTTCTAAGAGTGAAGGAACTTCAGATGACACGGTCAAGGAAGAGAAAACTGACAAAGAGGAGGAAGCTAGCCTCACTAGAGATGCAGCACAAGTCTCATCACATGAGGAACCTCTAGCAAATCTTGTGGAACCTTCTCCTGAAGTTGTGCTTGAGATCTCCAAGAGCGAAGGGACTTCAGATGACACGATCAAGGAAGAGAAAACTGACAAAGAGGAGGAAACTATCCACACTGAAAATGCTGCACCAGTTTCACCAAATGAAGAACCTCAAGCAAATATTGTGGAACCTTCTCCGGTAGTAGCAGAAAAGGTTGTTGAAGAGGATGACAATAAAGAACCTCAAGCAAATATTGTGAAAACTGACAAAGAGGAGGAAACTAGCCACACTGAAAATGCTGCACAAGTTTCATCAAATGAAGAACCTCAAGCAAATATTGTGGAACCTTCTCCTGAAGTAGCAGAAAAGGTTGTCGAAGAGGACGACAAAAAAGAATCAATCACTACTGATGTGATTGAAGGGGTACCAAATCAAGTGGATAGCATCATACAAATTCCAGAACCAGCCTCCATTGATCAGGGAGCTAAACCTAACTTAAAAGAAGATTTTGTGGAGGAAAAGGTTGATGTTGCCGCAAATGATGATGACAAAAAGGAACCTGAAGCACCCAAGGCTGTCACTGGATCTTCAGCAGAGGAAGAGGCTGGAAGCAGAAAAGTTGAGGAACAGAATGAGACAAAAACAGCAACAACTGAAGTAGCAGAGAGTGTGATGGTAGAGAACGTAAAAGGTGATGATATCTCGGTAGTTGATGACAAGAAGGAACGGAACAGTGACACAAAGGTGGAAGAAATCTCTAGAGCTGTAAGTGAACCTGTTAGAGAAACATTGGCATCCAAATTTGAAGAAAAAGAAGAGGAATCTGTTGAACCTGGAGTGGATAACTTAGAAAAAGAACAAGCTGTGGAGCCTTTGAAAACTGAGGTTCAAGCCACCAAGGAGGGTGACGCAATAAAAACATCCAAGGACCTTCCAAAAGAAACTCCAGCCAAGCCAGCTCAAAAGCAATCAAATAACATTATATCAAAGGTTAAACAGTCACTGGTGAAAGCAAAGAAAGCTATCACTGGCAAATCTCCTTCCTCCAAGAACCTTTCCTCGGAGGCCAAGGGCGACATTAAAGTCAAATAATGGAACTGAGTGAACAAGTTGGCAGCATTTACTTATTTGCTTTATTTTTCATTGTCTTGGTGCATCGCACTGTAGCATATAAGTTGGTTTTTATACATCGTAATTTTCTCCTGAATTTGTTTGAATGCCAAAAGGTGTGCAGAGTGTAGTGTATATAGAAGATCTAGGCCATGATTTAGGCAGTGCTGTAAAATTTGATTGTTTTGTTCTGTATTATTCTTTTGGATAATTTGCATTGTGTTTTTGTTTGCTGTTGATAAACGAGGAAAGCAATTTTAACTTTTTGAGCAAAGTTTACATGTTTGTACCTTTTGTAAAAAGACCTCATAATGATCTAGTTTTTATAGGTTATTACAGAACTGTTTCAAGGTGCTTTCGCAATCATAATCGGTTTCTCCTTCACTACGATAATGTATTCAAAATCTACGTTCTCAACCATTGATGGTAACTGGTATGTATGGGAGGTAACAGATTAATATGATCGGAGACCAACCAATCTACTAATATTAATTTTCAAATAAATCTTTACGAACTGCTGAAATACTTAGAAGCACTAGAACAGTAATCTGCATATTAGTGCTCCTATTGTGCCCATTTTCATTATTTTTGCGGGGCTAGGAGGGTGAGAAAATAGATGCCAAGGGCAAAGAAAAAAAACTATTATTTCATTAAACCAAAGAATCACTGTGATAGATATGATCAAACACTTGAATACATATTTGTAATAATATATCAAAATTCTACTCCAATTGATTGAAAAGGTTGCTAAATGGATGTACAAATGAGTTGCACCTCTTAGGATATTACAAAATCCGTGCAATTTCGGGAGTCCGGAAATTAGGATTCAGTAGTTACTGTGATAGGGTTAACCTCAATGACTCTGAAGTATCCTGTGTGGTAATCTGCAGCAAGATTAAGACTCACATTTTCTAAAATTTCAATCAGGCACGGTATTATTCTGGATCATAACCTACAAGAACAACTCAACAGTAAATCTGTATGAGGCTTTGAACACGTGTATGCGCACAGTGATAGATATTCAGAAGATTTACCAAACATGACGTTATCTGCGGGGACAAGGATTAACAGCTCCATTGGCATTAGCCTCAGAGGTATGACCGCTACTTTGAACCAAAGCAGATTGGTCAAATTGAACAACAGCTGCCTCACTCTGGCATAACAAAAATGGAGAACACAAACATGAAGAGATGAGTAGGAGAAAGGAAGCAGAACATGAAATGAAAATTAATCATGGAGACCTGGATGCACAAATACTTGTGCTAGAAGAACACATTAATTTTTATTTCAACCTTTGCCTTTTGTTTATTACATGTTTCTTTCGGTTTCTAAAATTGAGAATGTCCGATCAAACCATAAATTCTATACTTATCAAAGTTGACCTCTGGTGCACCTTCTTCTAGAAGTAATATCAATTAAATAACTAGAACAATTCATTAGATAAGAATGGTGGTTTCAGGTGATCTAGAATGACTAGTAACAGAATACACAAGGGCAGAAATGGAGTGCAATAGGCTTTTCACTTTTTAATCTTGTCCAGGGAAGCAAGTGCATAAGAAGATTTGGCAGAACTTTCAGAATGATTTAGTAATATTTGCAATTATACTTGATAACTGAATACCATGTAGGGTGTTGTTAATACTTCCATGCATCACTGTTATAATTAAATCAACGAAATAAATTGTTTGTGCTGAACCTATATCATGAGATTAATTTATGTAAAAACTCTAGAAATCTGTCCGTAAACATACATGTGTAGGCATCTGACTTGTTGAGTCGCGGCCACCAGTGCTTTGCTTAAGTAGTGGGCCAACATTTGGCATTTGATCCTTTAAGCCAGATGCAGAAGCTGAATCCACGGTTTCAACAAGTCCTGATGATCCACAGGCATGTAGCCCCAGAGCTGGTGAATTCATGATAGGTCCTCCTGAAAAAGGCAACGTGGGAGCTCGCGGCATTGGCATGGGATGTCCTTGTCCAGGAAGCCCAAGCCCTGGAAGATTTGATCTGGCCATCTCATGTAAAGCAGTAGGTCCAGACATATGGGCAAGAGGGATATGACTTCCTTGCATCTGGGGCATCTGGGGCACCTGAATCATAGGGAATCTTAAAGATCCACCATTCATGTCAGGCATTCCCACCCCATAACCCATACCATATCCCATATGCATGCCAACACCCACAGGTGTAAATGGAGCCATATGTGGTGCATGCATGTGCTGCATTCCTGCAGGTAACATCATTGGAGGCATATATAAACCAGCTCCCATTGACATAATCTGCATAAGAAGACAGGAAGCAATCTCACACCACAAGTATATCATATATGATCAGAAAATTTTAAGCAAAGCCAGAGGGCTAGAAACATTACTTGAACTTGGAGCTGAAGTGTTTTAAGATACTCAATTGCCTCGTCCAGCATTGAGGCTTTATCCACCTATTATAATAGATACGAAGTCAGAAAACCAAAGTAAATGGAATCGAGTATCAAGTATATAAGAATATGCATACAAAGTATATAGTAGTTTATGTGCATATTCAAACTGAGGATTTAAATCCTGTAAACAAAATGCCTAACTTCAGGTTGGTTTTATGGATCTTAGGTTGTAACTTCTGATAAACCTTCCTCATTCCATGATCTTAAAAAGTTTTTCGGTTGTCCAAAAAAATGCAAAAATAGATAAAGCCAAGCCAACCTTATTGCAATTTGGAATGAGTTCTTGCAACGCACGCATCTTCTCGTTGATTCTGTCTCTTCGCCTCTGTATGACAAACTATAATCAGAAATGCCCTAAACAGAGACTCGAGGGAAAATGTGTTCTATAAGTAATACTAAAAAGATAGAAGTAGGTCTTGCTAACCCTTTCAGATAGATTATGCACTTCAGCTGCACGGGTTCTCTTGGAACCTGCACCTCCACGCCCTCCAGCTGCCTTTTTAACACCCGCTGATTCTTCTTCAGCATCCTTCATGTAAATTGTCTTCTTGATTATTGGAGGGGAATTATAAAATAAGTAAGGAAACAATTAAACAAATAAAACACTGTAAATATAAGACTTTAACTTACTTCACTATGGCACTCAGATTCATCGGTGTCTTTTTTTTTTCGCTTCAAATTTTGATTTGGCTCATCTGAACCTCTGTCTGCACCGTTGCCAGAGCAAACAGAGGAAGAGGCTACTGCTGCCTCCATACTTTTTTCAGTAGTTGTCTGCCCTTTAGCACCACTGTCACCAAGAACTTGATCGGCAATTTGGTCAATCTTAGTGGAACTCTCATTACAAGCAGGCTCTGACTGCTTAGAAAGTACTGCATTCTGTTCAACAGCTTTCGACAGTGAAGTGTTCAAATCGGTCCTGGACCTAGATTGATCCACAACCTGCTGACAGTGCATGGTCAGTTCCTTCGAACATTCACCACTTGAATCAATAACAATTGATTCAGGAGGATTGCTGCTAGTTGCAGCTGCACCGTTATTCTTAATTTCCATACTGTCTGGTCTTGCTGAAGACAAACCAGATTTCAAGCCAATGTTCTGAAGATTAGCTCTTACCATTGCGGCAGGCCTAGCGAAATGGGAGAAATTCATTATGGTGGAACTGGAACCATTGCCAGGCAGAGGTGGCTCTTGCTTCTTCCCCTTTGGGCTAGAAAAATCACTTGAGGAAGATAGAAAATTGGTAATTTCGCCATAAGTGGCATCCTGGTTTGCATTACTAGTATTGTTATTTTCAGTTATATCTGACGCTCTGGATCTTGAAGATACAAAAGATGTTTGACAATGATGCAATGATGGAGGGTATAACTGACTGGTGCTAGATTTGGGTCCGGTACTCTCAACCTGTTCAGCTGAAGAACCCTTGAAAGCATTCTCATGTTCTTCAGAAGTTTTATGAGAATCCCTCAAAGCCACATTGGTATGACTTTTTTTATCCAATAGAGTAAAACTAGTTGAGGTAGCGAGGAAATCAGAACCATAGTCATGTTGCAAAGAACCATCCATTGCTGCGTAATCAAACCAAGGTAACACATCTTCGTCTTGACAGAAATCAATTTCACGGGACGGCACCGACATTGAAATTTCACTCAATCCAGAGTCTAAATCTCTAAATTTTCCCATCTTGCTGGCACCACATCCTACATCTTTGTCTCTACCCTTTGGACTGTGAGATGGTAAGCAGTGAGATGGCAAACTTCTGCAAGATGGGCTCCTTCTAACCCTACTAGACTGACCCTGGCTCGAAATCTGACCATTCTCCCAAACTAGCTCAAAAAAATCATTCTCAGGTCTACACATCCAATTTAAAACCAAAAAAAGCAGGGTTAAGAAATAAATAAACAAAAGAATAAAATTCCAATTCAAACACATAAGTGAAAAGCTTGCAACAGCCTATGCTAATGAACTTACGAGGAACATTGATCAGATGCACGTGTGCCGTTATTCTCTGTACCAAGCTTCTCTCTAGCCAGACGGTATAACTCATACAGAGGCATGATGATGATGATGAATCAAACGATCCGCAAAACCGAAGTACCCAAACCAGAAAGGCTTTAAATTAAATTAAGGCACTCAGTCCCCCTAATGCTGCTTCCAACATACTCTAGTAAAGTGGGAAACCATAGGAATCCAAATGAGGTTGGAAGACATAGAAGAAACCTGACGTAACCCACCCTACTCTTAATATGGTATGATTATAAAAGGAAAAGAAACAAGCTTACACTTAACATTACATCACAGCGGCAATAATTTACGAAACTAAAACCCTTTTATTTTAATATCTCAAGTCCTTATCAGGGAGAAACAAAACTTCAATACATAATTAAATTAATAAAACAGCATCAGTCAAAAAAGAAAATACTTTAACAACTTCAATGTATGTATATAAGTATATATCATGCACAAACCTTGCAAAGTATAGTAAGGAACTTTAAAAGATTCGAACTTATTTGTCTTCTTTTCTTTCTTTTTATTTTTTCCCTAATCAGCTGCATTCAGGTTGGCAAATACAACCAGCCAGTTGCGTTCCATCGACAATAGAGTCGCCGATTGTAGGCTGAGATCATGGAAACCCATGTAACTCCAATAATTTCGCGATGAAACCCAGTGAAATCTTCTTAAATGGGCACCCAAAAAGATACGAAATTTTTGGAAACCATTAGGTCCTCGAGAATAGAGACCAACGAGGTATTCCTAATCCAAATGCAACAACACTACTGTTAGAGTGGGAGTAATAATTCCCAATCCGCACAACCACTGGGTAGTATCAAAAAGTAATCTTTCAGGCCTAAGAGACTGTGTCTAAGCTAGGAGAAAGAGAAGACCCAAAATTTCAGAAGACCCAAAGGAACGCAGAAAGCGGCGAAAGATTTGCAGAGGCAATGCAGACGAAAGCTGTGTCTAGCAGTGACACAAATGAGACAGACAGGAACATAAAGAGAGAGTGCGAAATTCAGGGGTGTCTAAGCTCTAACCATGGTTTAGTCACAAAGTTGTCGTGGTTTAAGTTTCTGGAACCCTTCCAGAACCACACGGTCACCCTCCTCTTAAGCGAGTGGATCACACGCTCCTCTTGTTTGGGGTTTTCCCCCTCAGAAATACTTAAATGCAATCTCTGGAGTACTGTGGTGTTATTTAAAGTAAATTAAAATTTCATCTTATAAACTATGATGATAATTAATAAAAAATTTATCACGTAGATAAAACTTTAATTTTAATCAAAGATTAACAAATAAATAAAATGTTAAATTTCCTATAATTTTTGTTTTAATAAAATCGCAAAAAAATACTACTTTGTTATTGATTAAAATCCATTAAAAATACATATCTTATTTTTTATTAAATAGAGTTTGCTATAATTTCATAAATAACAACCAACACCAAAAATATTATTCAATGATGGGTAGGTTTGCCATATTGTGACACCACACGAAGATAGGAGGAGGATGTGTCTGTCGTTCTGCGTGTCTGCATTCTGTGTACTTAGAAGGAAAGTATCATCTTCCATGTTTTGTGTTTTGTATATATTATCTTAGCGAAATTGGGTAAGTGAGGATGTGTATGAGTGCATCCATAATGCAACCAACAGAATCATATCCATATCATTATAACCTGTTTGGGCAATGACAGTCTTTGAAGTAGATAATCTTGAAAAATAAAACTCAAATCAAATCCCTGCTTAGCAAAAGATTAACAAAGTCATTGACTTGATGATCGCCTTTTAAGAATTTCCGAATTGACAAAAAGTGCAGTCTTTCTGATTGCTCGCCATTGCAATGATGCCAGAAGAGGAGTGGTGTCATTTTCTATGTTTGTTTGAGTTTTGGATTTGTTGTTTGGAAGAATGATTTGAAATTATAAGAAAGGGTTAAAGTGGTTTAATTAATGGCAGTTTTGTTAAATATATAATTGAAAGGCACTTTGTGAATTGTGATGAGGTAGAATCTAAGAAATTGGTAACCCTTTAGTTGGTTTTATTGCATGTGGTCCCTTTATTTTAAATGTGACTGGGATCTCCTCGTGCTGTTTGTTTTGAGCTTATGGTACGGAGGTCCAAGGATGCGTTTTATTTTTCATCCAACTAACTAGATTAGTATTAGAATTAGTAACATATGATGAAGTAATTAGATTGAGTGTAGGGACCACCTAAGCAGCCCATAAAAAGAATTAGAACAAAGAAAGAGGAACAAAAAGTGGATTAAGGAAGGGATTGGATGTGTGGTTGTGTGTTTGAAATAAAAAGAAGAAGAAAAAAAGAATGCAATGGTGGGGTCCATTAGAGTTAGAGAGTATGGAGGAAGGTGAATATGGTTGATGGTTGAAGTATTTTTTATTATCATGGGGAATGAGCAACGTCCACTTGGACCCTTCCACACCTGGTTTGGGATTTGGCTCCATCCATGTGGACCTTCTATCTTTTTTCTGGTGCATTGCATTTGAATTTGAATTTGAATTTGCATTTGCATCTTCCATTTTTTCAATAATACTATTATTATGCTATTTAATGGACCTGCTGAACCTCACCAAACATTGCTCATTATATCCCAACCATGAGCCGTGCACGTGCCTTTCACGTGCGCTGTTGAAATTCACGAGACACGCACGTTGGTTTCTTCTTTTCTTTCTTTTGCTGTTTTTGGAAGTCACATAGAATCATGTGTCACTCCTTCCTTCGAAAAGAGGACACGATTTTGGTCCTCTGCCAACTGCAATAGCCACCTTAATTCGAGTAATGCGTAAGATGTTTTTGTCATTATTGTTTTGCAGGTCTGCTCTGCAATTCGCAGCCATATGTATCTATATAAGGTAAGACGCCACAGCTGATTGTGTCGACACAACTTGGGTTTCTTCCTTTCCAACCTTATCATCAATTTCACATTTTTTTTTATCTCCATCTTTTCATTCTTTATTCCCTGTTTCATTTTACAGAAAAGATAAAAAGGAAAATTCCAATATTTAATCATTCTGTACCAGAGAACTAGATCAAATTCAAATTTGCTCATTTTTCATATTGTTTCTCAATAAAATAAAGAAAATTACTTTTTTTTCCTTACTCTTCTTTCAAATAAACCATCAAGATTGCTCAAATTATGATGCAACGTTTTGGAACCATTATGCAACATTTAGATAGATATTGGGAGAATTGTAATCAAATTAGAAACTTATGTTTGGTATGTTTCGTCAAAAGTTTGGAAAGGAGAAAATTGCATACTTGTGAAACGAAAAAAATATGTTAAATCTATTATACTTCTGTATTTGGAAATAGAGAATAATTCATGGATGTGATTTTTCTAAATGTTTTTAGTTTTAGCTTTTTGTACTGATATGACCGACTAATAGGTTGACGTGGTTCGGTCTTTCTGATCGAGTTGACCAAGACACCCACGGACAGTCAGGCCAACCGACATGTTCGACACCAAGGTCAGTGAAGCTAAACTACCATTGAGAATTAGATAATACAACCATAAGTGTGATCTATTCCACTAATCGGACCCAATAAGGTAAGTTCATTAAAATAATATAAATACATACATTCCAAGGAATAAGGTACGTCATTATTATTGTACACACGTCCGAGCGTCGGAGTGCCTTCTACAGGTACTTCTCCCATTTGGCATTCATCCGAGACTGAGAGGTGAAGGAGGAGCGTGAAGATCGAAAGGATCACAGTAAAACCCCAACAACCTACTCGAAGGAAGGAAATTCAATAGTTCTTTAGGTCTCATCTTCCTAGAAAAACTGTTTATATTTCACCTTTTCAAACTTTTTGAATTCAATATTCTTAATGAGATTATTCAACCTTATTCTTATCTTCACCTACATGTTCATTCAAAGTATTTTTTCCTTGAGTTTTCCATGTTTTACTAATTTTTTAATAAGATTATTTAACTCTAAGTATTCTTCTATAAGCCTTCTCTATCTTTCACTCTCCATAAATTTTACAAAACTCGTTCAAAGAATTAATTAGAAATTATTAAATAACTCGAAGACTTATAAAATAATTTAAACTAAATAATAATAATAAATACATTAATTTTTACATGCATAAATGGTTTAGTTCATGTTTATTCTTTATTTAAAGTTATTTCTATTATAATCAAATCAAACTCAACTCAACCATTTATTTAGTAATTATATTTTGTTAAACTAGAATAGTGTTCAAATATTAACCTCTTTCATAATTTTTTTTATCGATAATAAACAATAAATAAATATGAATCATTTTAGGGGTGATTCAAGCCTTATAAAAAAACTCACTCATAATCTTCATCAGAAGGCTTACTCTAAAGTCTGTCAAAACAGAACTCTTCTAGCTAATCCAAAGGAAGAAATATAGGGAAAACAGTCAAACAGTTTGAATGAATACGTCATAAGATCATCTTCATACAAACCAACGGATCTATGCACCAATCAGAAAAGAAAAAAATTTCAAACTGTGACTTGGATATACTCATGACTAAGTCTTTAATTGAACCAAAGCAAAAGCTTTCAGCTCCCCCGTTAAAAATAATCATGTTTCTATGCTTACAAACCTCGTTAATTACTGCTATCCAAACAACTCTTCATTGAATCAGACACGTTACTCATCTTAAATTAAAAAAAAAAATTAACAATAAAACGTTGTAAAACACGAGTACAATCGAAGATGTAACTAACAATACTAACAATTGGTAGTACAAAATTATTAGTTTTATTTTTCTAAAGAGGAAATTGAAAGTACTAAAATATTTAGGATTGACAGTTTATTCTTTTTTGCATGGTTGGGGTATAGCATATGCTTACTGGAAACAAAGAAATTCCATCCACTGTGACAGAATGTGAAGCAAAAGAGGGGATAATGTTAATAAATGGTCAGCTGTTAAATTATTAAACAAGAGGCCGTACCCGGGGACGGATCTATTTCATGCCAGAGACTAACTAATTTACTTTTTGATTACTTTATTTCAAAATGTCTTTTATGATTTTCAATCATTGAGTTTTAAAATTAATGTTTTTTCAAATTTAACTGCTTATAAAAGTTGAGCTTAACGATCAGAATCGCATCCTTTAAATCATGTATATTAAACTTTAGGGTTTAAATCATGTATATTAAACTTTAGGTTTAGGGTTTAGGCTGATAAAAAAAAATTATATTAAACTTTAATAAAATTCACATGATATTCTGACTAAGGTAAAATTAAGCATGCGCTTATTAAATTTCAAATATGAATATTTTTAATATATTATCAAATTGTGAGTAATTATGTTAGTTTAAATTAGTTTATTTTGTAATAGATACTTAAATAAAATGTACTCAATTGTTGATATTTTCTAATTCGTTAAAATATGTATTGAATAAAAAATATTATCAATAATGAATTGATGGTATTATAGACAAAATTTCATGGTCGTGTTTTATTTGATAATGTTGTCGTAATTTATATTCTGAAACATATAAATTTTGATCTTGAAAAATAAATGTTTGAGTTTAGGCCAATCGAATTATATAAGTCCAAACATATAAAACTTATTCATGTCCATTTCTTACTAAGTTCCATACTTTTTAGGCTTTGATTGTAAAAGAGATGTGATTAGTTGTTTCATTGTATTGGTTATAGATAACACAACTTATTCCTAGCTAATATAATTATCTTATAGCTTAAATTATATTTTTTTAGTTTTAAATAGTTTCAAATAAACTAAACATTTTCAATTACATTCGATTCTTTAAAATATACTTGGTGTGTGTTTGTGTTATCGGACATATTTATCATATGATAATAATGTTGGAGAGTTGTTGACTTTGTTTTATCCAAGCTGAAATAATGTACACAGGAAGTTTATTTTGGAGTTTTATTTTAGTTATGCGTTGTTAGTATTTGATTTTAGATTATACGTTTTTACTGTTATTATAATTTAATTTTGTATTATATATGTTAGTACTTGATTTAGATTATGACTTGATTTAGATTATGTTGTTAGAACTTGATTTGAATTATATTTTTGGAGTTTAATTTAGATTGTGTTGTTAATACTTTATTTTAAATTATATGTTGTTAGTTTTTTATTTTAATTACAAGTTATAATTTAATTTTAAATTATGTGTCGTTAGAACTTAATTGAAATAATGTATTATTAAAACTTAATTGAATTATTTTTTTACACAAACTCTATTTGATTTAATAATTGGTTGAAAAATTTTATTGATAAAATTGGTAATGTCTTAATAAATTTTGAATTTGAACTTTATTTCAATTATAAAAAGTTATAGGAATACAAATAAATTTAGATACCAAATATTTTTTTAAAAAAAAATTCATTATATTTATTTATGAATTTTTTTGCAACATATTACTTACATACAAATTTGTATCCGAATTTATAATTTTGTTTTAATTAAAAAACAATTTCCTTCACATTAATTACATGCGAATTTTTTCATATATAAATTTAGTGACAGATAATTATATGAACTTTTTCATATATAAATTTAGTGACAACCACATTTATCAAATTCATAGATTTTTCTTATATACGAATTATGTTTATCTAGATAAACATATATACATATTTGATTTGGTTATAGATAATACGTTTGGTTATTATCTATTATTAGTCTATAGATAACTTTATCATATATATAAATGTACCTACACCCCATTTAGTCTATAAATTTATTTTTTTTAATCCGTCAATATTTTTGTTTACAATTGCGACGGACTTGAAAAAATTAGCTGTAGATTTCTTCCATAAGAAAAATTGTTTTTTTAGTGCAAATCTATTATCAAACCATTTTTGGATTCCACCACTGCAGCATCATTATCCACACACATTTCCATAACCTCCTTTTCGTTCACCCAAAAAATGCATATCTTCCTCTATCCTTAAATCTTATATGTTTTTATTTCCTAGTACACTAAAAAAAAAAAATTAACAGATAAACCTCCATTAATCATAACCTCCAGTAATAAATCTCCATTAAAATTAAATTTTGCTGTAGTGGTAGAGGTCACTCGTGTATATTCATTTTCATATTACCAAACATAATGGAATCCAACTCTTACTCTAATTTGTTGTAAATAGTGAGCTTCCATATCTTGATTTAAGAATAAACCCTTCAATAATAATTGAAATTGTTTTAAAAATTACATACTATATGGTCATTTTGGAAAGGAGATTTTAACTTTAATAATTATATTTTTAGTTGTGATTTTCAACTAGTAATATTATTATAAGTTGAATTTGTGAAGTTATTAAATTAAAAATAAACTCGCTTTTTAATTAGTTTATTTTGATCAGATAATGCCACCGTTATACAAAGAATTTAATATTAATGGAGCAATAGCCTTCTATGATTCATGCACATTAATAACAACATGATTGATATGGCATTCAAATAAGAAGCTCGAAAACATGCAGAATGAGATTAAAGAAGAACACTACGTTGAATAAAATATGCTAAAAACGTGTGATTTCCCAATTGTGCCAAACTAGGTTATCTTATTTTAGTATGGTGCCCATGATGCTGTGAAGTTTGTGATCAAAAGCTGTATATAATTCAACTTAGGTGGTTCCTCTGCCAAGACAACTGGAAAGCATATCACCATCAAGGTACCTCATGTACAATAATTATAATTGCCTCAATTTACTTATTCAACTTTCAATATATCAACGTGTTAATTTAGCCTCTTAAATACACAAATTATACATTTTTACTATTATATACGTATAAACCAAAATATAATTAATAAAAAATATTACGTAAGCATGCGAATACCATTACCAACATCTTAAACATATATAATAAGTGTACTCTATAGTGTAAAAATGTGGAAAAAATATTTTAAAAAATTCTTGAAAGCAAAGACATGTGTGGGTATGCAGAGATGTAGATTGGTGCATGTGTTTGGAACACACGAAAATGGTAATTGAATTAAGAAGAATGATATGAGTTGTAGTTTTATGCGTGTTGCGTACACAGGAGGCATTGTGATGATATATATGAAAAGAATTGAAGGAAAAATCTTATTTGATTTTGGCGGTTACCTATTAGATTTGTATGTTCTATATATAAAATGAGAGCATGCAACACACTCGAGTTGAGTGCATATTGCCACTTGATCACATGAAGACTATATAATTTATTCCTCCACTTCATTTTTCTTAGGTTCATTTAACTCTCTTTTTTTTCTATCCTTCCTTCATCGTTCTTCAAATCATATTTTTCATATCGTTCAATTCTTTACATCTATTTTCACGTTCTCCACTTCTATATTTTCACATTCTCCCCACCACTCTATACAAAATAATTCTTTTGATGATTTGATAAACTTTCAAGTGAATATTGATCACATTTCTGAATTTTTCTCAAAATAACATGTTATATTTCACTCTAAATAAACCATTTATGACCAATGAAAAAAGTGCGTGGTAATAAATATGTAAATTTGTGTAACCTTTTTTTTATGTTATTGTTGTAAGAAATTACAATAATTGGTTTATTATGCGCATGACTGTGTGGATTCATAGTAAGTAATATGACATGTGCATGTCTCTAAATGTTAATTTCAATACACAAATCTTCCGGAAGTAGAGTCAAGTATCTGAGTATGTGAGTCAGTAGAAATCTGAAAGGAATAATGTGGATGATAAATGTAATAGACACTTGATGACTTTGTGCAAATTATGAGAATTTGATGAATTATGTGTGTTTTTTAAAAGGAAATTTATATTAGAATTTTCAAAAATAGCTAACTTACCTCGTGCTTTGTTTTGTGTTTGTTTTCTTTAAATTTGTGATGATCGTGTTAAATTACATGAGAGCAGATGAAGTTGTGGGTGATAGAGCTCCTCAGTGAGCAGACAAAGAAACAAATGTTTTATTTTGAATGTTTTATTTGCAGACTTTTGTGTATATATTAAATCCCTATGAATAGTGATATCTTTTTGAGATACAAATATGAGAAAGTAGTATATGCTTATATGTTAATTAGATATGCATAATATATTAGTAAATATGGGTAAAAATAGGGATGTTACAAGGGTGGACGAGAAGATTCATTGGATTTGACGTTATCTAATATGAAAATATTTTTGAGTTTTGTACTCCATTTTTGCACATTGTTGGTTTTTTTCTAGATTTTGTAGCTTCCAAAAAAATGAAAAAAAAAACGAAAACACAATCACCAGCCGTAAAAACACCACAAAACTTACCTCAATAACCAACGTTCACCACCAACACTTCAGGAAAATCATGAAATAGAAACCAATTTTAGAAACAAAAAATAATTAGTTGTTATAGTGACTAAATTAGAGACTAAAAATATTTTTGTTTTCTAAATTAGTTTCTATTATTGTTAAATGGTTTCTAAATTGGTATCTTTTTTTTATCAGCAATAAAAAATCAATAATTGGGAACCACTTCAGGGGTGGTCCAACCCTTATACATAATTAACATTATCATTCTCCTAGCTAAAGCCGCCTACCAGAATAAAAAAAAAAAAACATTAACGGATCATCCTCATACATCTAAAGGATTCAGAACCCAATTTGAGTACGGAAAGGGATCACAACTAGACTTTGCGTAAATCCAAGACCAAACCTTTACTTGCGCCAAAGCAAACACTTCTACCACATCTGCCACTCCCCTATTGAAGATGACAGAGTTCCTATGTTTCCAAATTTCGCTCACTACACCGACCTAAATTGTATCCCAAACAACGTCCTCCGAAGTAGAAGCCTGACATCTCCTGAATTGAAAAAAGTTTGTCTTAGGATCCTTGTGAAATACAAACGACACACTAAGCCATGTAAAGCAAAGACTCCAGACTTGCCAAGCAAAGTCACAAACGAGAAATAAATGACTGGAAGACTCTTCCTCCTTCCCACACAAACAACATAAAGTATTTTCATCCACCACCCCGCGCCTTACCAAGCTACTCCTGATAGCAATCTTATTCTCCATCACCCTCCAAACAGTGAACAAAGCAGATGGCAAGGCTTTACACCTCCACAACATGCTATAGACTGAAGAAAACTCCCCTACTCGGTCCCTCCTTAATTGAACATAGGTAGAGTTAACTGTGAAAGATTGACATCCCCCAGCCTTCCAAGCCCAATTATCCGCCTCTCCCAGGACCAACTTCACCCCTTGCAATGACTGAACCAACCGCTCCGCCAAAGACTTTAGAATCTAAATAATTGGTAGTTAAAACTTTGGTAGCTAATTAGATACCAATTTATAAACTATTTACAATAATATAAACTAATTTAGAAACCAATTTTTTTTTAGTTTTTAAAATAATCTCTAATTTAGTCATTATAACAACTAATTATTTTTTGTCTCTCAAATTGGTTTCTATTTCATGATTTTCTTGTACTGCAACCACCACAAGCAACTACCATCACTTAAAAATGAAGAAGAAAACACTACCTTCTCTTCCATACTTAAAAAACTATTGTTGAAATTAAAAAAATATAAAAGTGCAAACTAAAAATATGGAGGTGCATGCAGGATTTGACTGGTATTCACTTTAACTAATATTACAAAGTGGACTTTAAGCCTAACTCAACCCCATAAAACCGGCTCATAGGATTGATAAGCCCAACAAATACTCGCTAGGATAGGCTCAAAATGGCTCTGATACCATATTACGAAGTGGACTTTAAGCCTAACTCAACCCCATAAAACCAGCTCAATGGGGTGAGGCTTGCACCCACTTATATACAATGAAAGACTTTAATCTCTAGTCGATGTGGGATCTCCAACAACTAATAAAAGACTTAGTTCCTCTTATGATAATTTTTGACCTACACAAAGTAAACTTTTGAATTTAAAAAAATTGTTTTTTTATTTTGGAATTAAAAATATGAAATTAGAAAATATATTTTTAAAAAAATCTGAATAGATTTTAGTGTTTTAAAAATGAAATTTAGAATAAAATTAGAAAACAAAAATCTCATAAAAAAATAATTCTAAAATAAAAAATACATTAAAAAAATCTATGTGTTTTTAGAAACTTCTACAAAAGGATTTCAGAAATTTCAGATTTTTTTTTTTCAAAAATCATAAAAAATTATAAATCCAGAAATATATTATGGAATACGAAATCGAAATGTATTTATTCCCATCCCTTTTTATTTAAAAACTAAAAAAGAAAACTTTTATGATTTCACATGATTTATCGGATGATCATGTTATTAACTAACATAAAATAGGTTTTTTTTTATATATATTATTTGTGCTATGTCAGTTCTCAAAGTAATATAACTTAATCAATAATCAGTATAAATATTATATCAATGTTTACGATGAGTTTTCATAAGTTTTATGTCATTAATTATATGAGTTTACATATCTTTTACGCACCGATGAACTTCTCCTTTTCAATCAACAAATGGTGATGAAAGTACGTACTTTTTAATATTAAATTATTTTAATATTTCTACAAAATTATTTTCTGATGCTTAATTTTTTGTTCTAAAAATATTTTAAGGTGAAAGAGTATCTTAGAAAATAAAATAAAAGGGAGGTACATTAGTAAATATGGAAGGTGTAAATAACAATCGCCAACTATTTTGAAGCATCTTTCTCTTTCCATGGGCTTAACCCAATATCGGAATTCAAACCTAGTTCCGGGAAAGATGAGATTAGAAAAATACATTTTTTATTAATAAGTTTTCTAGTCCGTACACCATATAATCTCCAATATGTAGTAATTTTATTCATAAAAATATATATTTATATATTTTTGTCTTAAATTATATTTTAAAATTATAAAATATAACTATTTATAAATTATTTATATATTAAAAATAACAACACACTGAAAATCATTCATTATTGCTTTTTTGGTTTTAAAAAAATATAAAGGCATAAAGTACCTCATTTTCATTGATTATATTAATGTAAACATATATAAAAAGTAAAATAATTAACTCTATGAAAACATTTCAAATAACTTATCATTCAAACTTGAAAATGCAAAGTGCTCGTGGTTTATTGATAATAATAAGATTTGACTCAGGAGCAAATTAATTAAACCTGAACTAAAATATTAGTTTACTTGTTAAAAACATTGAGCTCAAACCCAAAATTGATTAAAAAGATCAATAATAATTTTTTCGATATATTAAAATTATTTATAAACAAATTAAAAATATCATTGTAACTTTCGAAAAACTTATAAAAAATTAGGAAAAATTTTATACTTTTTTTTTTGCCATAAAGAAGGTTAAAATAAATTTTTTCGTAAACTAAAGTTAATTTATTGAAGCAAAAAATCTATGTTTGGCACGTCTCTTTTTTAACGATAGTTTTATAAAAAAATTCTTTGTTTTGGACTCGCCTTTTTTAGATTTTGTACTAATATAATTAAGGCATTAATTGGTATAGAACAAATTATTACAATGAACTCACTTCTCATCTTTCACTCTTAAAATCTAATAAGAATTAGATATTTTGATGTCGATATATATATATATATATATATATATATATATATATAAAATCTATAGTGTTTACATGTAAACGAATATAGATTGGTTGATGTGAAATGAAATATCTTGGACCACAACATAATAAATATAATTATTGTTCAATTGTACATTTATTTAATTTAATTAAGTTATTTTGTGTAATTATTTTTTATTTCATGCTATTATTTGATTTTGCTTTCATATATGTTTAGTATTTTGATTTTGATATATTTTAGATAGATGTATTTATAAGTAAAAAATGAATTTATTTTATAAATCTTCTATTATATAAACATTATATTATTCTAGATTTTATATGAACTTTGTAGTATTGGTATATATATTCAGTATACTACAATTGTCAATTTAACCGAAATTTTTCCAGTAAAAAAACTGGCTTTTTAATCTGAATTTAATCCTGAATGATCATCCTTTATCAATTTTAATAGATTAAAAAATATTGTAATTGTTTTTTATTATGACTTTTTCTATCATTGCAAACAGGAATAAGAATATCCCGAAAATCAGATTCCAGTAGGAAAAAACATTATAGTCTCTTGGATATCGGATTTTATTCTATATTTTATTTCTGGTACATTGGATTTATACAGAAAGAAATTTCAAATAAAGATGCATAACGCCATAATAGTTAGAATTGCACACGATACGTGCATAAGAAAACCATGTCGAAGTATATGGAAATATGAAAAAGAAGGAAAATAATTATAATCACAATTAAAGAAAATTTAGAAAGAAAAATAACTACATATATTTATAATGAATACCCCAAAGACGAAAATTGTAATAAAATAAATAGGGAAGAAATTAAAAAAAAAAGTGAAAATAGACAAAAATCAACTACAATTATAGAAAAAAAAAATTTATAATAAAATAAGGAAACAAAATCAAAATTATAAATATTGGTAATGACAAACTTGAATATATAAACAAAATAAAAATAATTTATAATTACATAAAAGAGAAAGAAATTAAAAATGTATATATTTAACCATTGGAAAAAAGATAAATGTAAACTACAATTATATTAGAAAAAATGGATTTTTTTGTGATAAAAAGTTGTAAAGAACAAATTTAGAATTATGAGGATTTATAATGAAACACATGTACATATATAAAATAAAAAAATATTTCTAATCAAATAAATAAGGAAGATTAATAAATAAGAGATATAATTAACAACGGAAAATTAAAAATGAGATTGTAAATAATGAAAATTGGACAAATTAATTATAACTATAATAAAAACTATAAGGAAAAAAGATAGAATTATAATGACTGACAATGAAGAACATGCACATATATATAAAGAAAAAAGTTAATATTAAATTTTAAAGAAAGAAATTTAAAAATAAAAAATACAATGGTAGACAATGAACAGTGAATACCAATGAGTTGTTTAGAATAAAAATTACAATAAAATAATGTAATAATTATAATAATTGATAGGGAAATAGATGAACATTTATAAGAAAAAAATATATTTATAACTGAATAATAAGGACGGAGTAACTAATGAAAATCAATAGAGGGAAGTGAAGAATGTAATTATAGAGACCGAAACTTGTAAATTTTTTGCTATAATAATAAAATTGTAATTAAAAATCAGAATCATAATATTTGATAGCAATACGTCAAGATATATGTAAAAAACATTATGATTAAATAAATACTAAAAAATATGATTAAGTGGTGAAAATAAAAAAGGAAAAGTCAAAATATAATTATAGTTAGTTAAAAAAAATATTTAACTATATTCACGATACAGAAAACATAATCAGAATCATGATAATTGATAATTGATAATGAATTAATGAACATACAAAGAAAGAAAGAAAAATACTTCCTAAAAAGTCTTCCTAGAAAGTTGTATTGCACCTCTAAAAAAAACAAATATTTATAATTAAATAACAAGAAAGAACTTTAAAAATTGAGAATTATAATTGACTATCAAAAGGGATATAAAAAGGTAATTATAGACAATGAAAATTAAAAAAAGAGAGTTAAAACTATAAAAGAAAATTTTTTAAAAAATGAAAATATTAGAATTATAAGGATTGATAGCGAAATACACGAACATATATAAAAGGGAAAAGGAAAAAAACATGTAATAAAAGACTGAAAAAAATACAATTATAGATAATGAAAGTTAAAACAATGACTGATAATGTTTCATAACTATTTTATAATATTTGAATTAAAGTTTACATGTACTTTTTATTATTTTTCATAGCTAATTAAATTGTGGTTAATAAATAATTACGAATACTTTTATACTAATAAATAAAGGTCTAAATATTTAAAAAGCGCAGTGTATTATGTAATAAATTATATTTCTTAAGTCATCAAGTACTAAATATTTATGTTTATTTTCTACTTCATATTTTATTTTTATTTTGCCATTAAAATTAATTTCATGTAAAATATATTTCAGTTTAATTTATTTATTATTAATTAAAATATAAAACTTTTTGCAACTGCGACATTTATTTGACAACACCAATTCTGATTCAAAGCTAAAAGAAGAAAATATGAATTGAAAAAAAGAAGAAATGTTATCCTTTGAAAATGAAAGAAAATAATGAAGAGTTTAGTTGCCGCACGTGGGGTTTAAATGAATGTGAAGCTGACGTGCACAGCACGTGCACTTCTCACAGATCTCACTTCCCATATACATTAGACGTCAATCAACATTTTTATACTCATGCTAAACTCAATATTTGTAATTTATAATTTTATTTTCATATATTTTACTTAACGTAATAATTTAATTTAATAAAATTGACATTTAATAATTTTAGAAAGAAAAAATAATTTATGAATATTGATCCATCACAAATATTATGTATGGTAAATTTATTAGTTTTATAATATACTGAAAATGTTTCTTTTTATTATATATGCTTAAAGATAAGTTGGATTTAAAGATCAGTTGGATTGAAAAAAAAACCACTTTTAATTGTGAATACGAATATAAGAGCTTCTTAAATAATTGCTAAGATAGATTTAATGATAATATAATAGTTTATTAAAGTTGAATTCGTACTTTTTATATTACACATGATTTGATTCCATTATGTTTAATGGAGGTCTACCACTTTCTCTAAGATAGACATTTGGATACTTACATCAAGAATCAAAATTGAAATGACATACCTTGAATATATCTAAAATAATTTATTTATTACAAATATAAAAATATAAGTTAAATGTCTTTACACCTAAAACTTTGAATTTCATATTTTTATTAATTAGGTTAGGTGTATAAATATTTTCATACAAATTAAAAATTTATCGCATCACTTAATTTTAACGAGTAATATGATATTAAAAAAAATCTAAATTTGATAGCCTATCTATAAATGACAAACTTTGATAAAAATAATCGTTGAAATGATATACTAGAGTTCTAGATTGAATTTATTAAATTTGTATTTTATAAAAGAAATTGAAAATGTAATTTAACTAAGTTTTACTCTATATATTTATTTAAGAAGTAAAATACTAACTTTATTCTCTAACATGAGGAAGAACCTGTTCCTCCTTAAATAAATGAAGCAAAAAGAAGAAAAAAGAAGATAAAGGGGGTGGCACAGACATGATAGGTCGGTTGTAACATGGAACCCCATAAAGCGTGGCTTCATCAACGCCGTTGCTTCTCTTTAGAGCGGCAACCTACGAGCCGTCGATGTTTTCAGTTTTCACACTCTGCCTTTGACTTTGATTGCGTGTGTTACTTATTTTGTTTACTTCTTATGGCCCCCACGTGGCACCACAAACACTCTTCCCTGTCCTCTGTTGCATGATGTCAACCCTACACCTGGCATGTCCCATTCTCCTTTCAATCCAAAGGATATGTTACCATCTATGGAAATAATTGTCTCTTAAGTAATTTTTATTTGACAACTATTATTATAAACAAAAATAATTTATCTAATTAAAAAAAAACATGGATTCATAAGAACTTTAATTGAGGGAACCATAAGATATTTTTATTTAAAAAGAATAGTTCCATTCGCGTTGGCATAGTGTGGTAACGGCATAATGGCACGCGGAATTTACCTGAGGTGAAGCAACCGCGTTCTTAATTCCAATAAAAAGATGCCACGTGAATCCGTGGGTGTGTGTACGTGGCTTATAAATAAGCATGCAAAACTCTTCGGTTTCGTCTCAAGTTACAAATTCGGCAGTTAAAGGTTTTCGGTGTTTCGTTCTAATCACAATTGTTCCTTTGTATTTTTCGTAAGCTGCAACTTCACAGAGAAAAGTTTGTGAGTTAAGGAAACCCAGAGAGCAAAAATGGCGGGTGACGGTTCTGCTACATGCATAGACATCCTTCTTGCTATCATCTTGCCTCCTCTTGGAGTCTTTCTCAAATATGGCTGCAAGGTATTCATAATTTTTACATATTTTTTTCTTTGCAGAAAGATTTTTCAAGAAATTTTGGTTATTACTTTTTGTTTCGTGTTAATGAAATTGTTGAGTGTGACTAATACAACACATGGTTGATGGTTTGTTCGATGCAGGTGGAGTTCTGGATTTGTTTGGTGCTGACCCTTTTTGGTTATATACCTGGAATTATCTATGCTGTCTATGCCATCACCAAGTGATCTGACTCTAGCTTTTGTAAGATAAACATTTAATTACTTCAAGGAATTTGGGTTTGAAATAATTTGGTTGTTGGAATTTTTTAGGCTTCAAGCAGCATAAGCTCTGATACTTTAGCAGTCTCTAGTACCCTGTTCAACTCTAGCCGCATGAAGATGAAACCCATATATTTCTTTGTTTCATTCTTTCTTTTTATTGAAAAAGAAAACATAAAATCTTCATTCAGAAGAACACCAGTTATAATTAAGAATGAAGACAAAAAGTTTAGACAGAGAAGCTCGCACTGCTTCGAGGCTAATTTCTCGTGATAATAATTGTGATTAAAGGAATTGCATGTGGGTTGCTGGGTTTTAGCTTTGATTAGCTTTACTTTATGGTGGACCTTCTAATTTTACTGATGATATGATGCTTTTTTTGGCAGGAAGGCAATAAGCAAATGTCATGGGCGTTTCAGTCTTTCAACTCAGATATTAGCGTTTCTTTAATATATCATTGTCAATGTCGTCCATTTTTTATGTTCTGTTTCTAAAATCCCTTTGTTTTTAGCTTAAGCGAGAGTGGAGTGTGTAGCTTGTATGCCGTTTTTAGTGGTAATCGATTTTAAATACACAATTTGATTTGTATCAATGTTCTTGTTCAAGTATCTAATGTAAATTGTGCTATTCTTGACCTTCAAATGAATAAATTGAATTTTGTTCTTATTACATTCTGTTTAGATTTGTGAGAACGCTTTTGACTTTATGGTAAAGGTGTTAAGTCGATGTCATTCATCTGTTCAATGGGGACGAGGTTCTTGTACTATTGACCCTTTTGCACATATTCAGTCTTATCTTTAAGATAAAGAGGAAAGATTAACGATAATTAGCTCGAAATAATATCATCGTCCAATGATATTACCAAAGAATCTGATTCAATATCAGCATGTCCTTGATAAATAAGTACATAATCCAATTTTAACAGTTTCATTTTTATTTAATTCGTTTAAACATAAATAATAATAGGAAAACGATGATAAATTTGTCGGGAGTCCCCTGAGAAGTTGAGCAGGAAAGAAAGAAACAAGCAAAGGAAATTCACCAAGGATTTCCTTATTTTGTACTCTTTTTCTGTCAGTCCTTCTTTTACACTCTTGATTCGCTAGTTTCAAGGGGTTTTGAGCATGGTGCTTGCTCTAGTAATAGTTATGATTTACTTTGTCAATAAAGAATCAAATTAATTTTCATCTTACTCTTTCGAGCCCCACCATGGATTCAGCCTTTGCTATGCCACAAGCTGCTACCCCAGTGGCATTGATTTTAGTCACCAACCAGCGAAGCCATCAACAAAGGGAGCCATGAAAGTGTCGTGGAATGTGGTTCCTTTGGAATCCTCCAATGTGCAATTCTAAGAGAATATGAATGTGCATAATGTAGAAACAACTGTCACATGTTTTGCTATTTAGGTGTTGAAAATAAGTTGTTTTTTCCTACTCAAACTTAATTACTATTGTACATGCTATTTCTACCTTCGTTATTTAGCGAAATATTTTAGTTTAAAAAAATAGGTGATCTGACAACTTTATCAATACAATCTTATCTACTAAGAATTTGACCACCTTTCATATGTGGTCCATATCATATTATCTTAGTAAAATAACTCGCTGACGCGACAAAAACAACAGTTTTAGCGGCCTAATTGGATACTAACTTATTTTAAAGATAAAAGCATAGTACAATTTAATCTAAAGACGTGTTGGGAAAATGACAAACAGAGACACTTGCGACATGGCGTTTGTGAAATCAGGCAATAACGTATCAAACGACATTTCCAAAATCTTTAGTGACAGTTCAGTAAATCATGGAAAAATGAAAGTTCGGGAAATTTGACACGTTTAATCAGGTTCATTAAGTTATGCAACAGGTCATCATCATATATGCTTTGGAAACTAATATCTTAAATAGAAAAAAAGCTTAGTAACGTTAAATTTATAAAGGCTCAATTTCAATCAGATACATGACCAGCTTTACATATGACTTAGCACATCAGCATATACTATCGGATCAGATCAGAAAACAAAGGAAAAGTACATTATCATTCATCAGCCAAAAATAAACTGGCACTCAACAAAACTTTGGCTCCAACCACCTTACAATATAGACATACATTTCCTAATAAGGAAGCAATACATCTTGTACGCATGGAACAGTTGCTGAAAGTTCTTCAAATTAACCATACCAATGTACATCGTCCTCTGAGACCACACTTAAAAAGTGGAAAAACATATGATCTCACCCTTTAAACTGCCACTCCCGACGGCACATGGGGCAATGAGCTTGTGATGTCTGATAATTCACCCATTTCAGGATACAGTGTAAATGAAATGCGTGATTGCACACACCCCAAACTGTAGAACAATATGTTAGACTAATTACTGATATACATATTAACAGAATATTGCAATTTGATCAGTTAGTGTTAGGCCTTTCCTAATAGAATTATGTCAATATTTGGTTTTATAGCTCAAATAGAATTAATTATTTCCTCAGAAATTCTCAATTGTGCGGGAAGTCCTTCATCATACTCCTTCGATAAGCATAAAACTTTTTAAATAGTCATCATGTATGCCAGCGACCATAGCATCTTTGCAGCAGTTCAACACATTCAAATCAGGGGAGCTAGAGAACTTTAGACGTATGTATGCGTATATATGTGCGTGTGTGAAACTACAAATTATGTTTATTGGTATCTGCATCTGCAATCAGGAAAACTGGAAAATCCTAAAATGATAACATGGTAATATCAATGCGTGTTTGGTTTGGCATGTATTCAATCATCACACGCAATAAGAAAACAAAATTATTCGCTGTCACTATCCTACATGTATAGACCACAAAAAGGCAATAAAAGGACCATTTTTAGAAACCTACAAACTTGAAAGCAAACCACGAATCTTGATCTAGACCATGTTGAGTGTTTGTTGAATAAAATCCACGCTGTAGTAGATCTACTAAACAAACTATTAAAAACCTGTTTTGAGGCTACCTTAAGAATCCACATTATAAAATACAATCACTGTCCACACAAATCCATTTACTTAATAGAAGCTAATATGTGAGTAATGAAATCCCAAGGTTTAACACGCTGTACACTTGCATAACTTGCATTTGCAACAGCTAGAGAAGCATAGAATTCCTATAACATTAAAGATTACATGAGAAATAAACTAACAAAATATAATCATGATGAAAATCAGCATATAATATTATCAAAAGCTTACTCAATGGGCAGTCTCCCCCGGAAGTTTACAGTCAGGACAACACCCATCAAAGGCCATCCTACAAATCCCACATGTTTCATCCCGGACATCCCAAGTCCACGAAGCAACAGCATGCCATCTACATTTGACAAAAGGGAATGAGGTAACACGAAATTTACTTGATTTAGTTGCAAAGCAAATGAATAGATAAATACTACGGAGGCTAAAAAATTGGAAAAAAAATCATGTTAAATTTGCTTGGTACAATAGATATTTGGAGCAATTGAAAGCACAATGCAACTCAATTTCACACCAGCCAAACAAGTTTTGTCTGTTCTATGGCATGAATGTCGGCAGAAAATTATTCACATCCTACTTTTGTCCAGTCCACCTAACAAGTACCACCAACTGAGATAAAAAAACCTTCTCTAATATTCCACCAAGCAATCCAAAAATGTAACATATCCTCATCAAGACACGCAGGTGCAAATCCTCCCACAGCACAAAAGTAAGCTTAAAAGACCTTTCCACACTCATCCCAATACACATCAAATCAAGGCATTTCAATCTCACTTCATTTTCACTACCCTCATTTTCTATCTTCTCTAACAAGCACAACCTTAATTATTCGACAGATATGGTCATAGAACATACAGAAAGTTTCGGCCAAGGAATAATTTGAAAGACAAAGTAAGCAGGAGAAGTTCATCATCATTATATTAAAGTTATGTTTAAGAAAGAAAGATAGAGAAAAGCGTACTCTTTTTATACGTAGAGCAGATATCCAGGTAGAGAGAACTTTGTCAAGAAAAGCATTTTTCTTCTTCTTTTGCACAAATCCAATTCGCATCATATTGACAAGAATTAGGGTCAATGCAAAAGCACAAAAATTTGAAAAAAAAAATTGTAAAACAAAGAAAGGGTTAAAAGATGAAACAGAGAAGAATGAGAAGGATACGCAAGATCTTGACTTTCATCTTAGTGCTCAGTGACAGCAAATAGAAGATGCAGAAGGATTTGTTCCAATGCCCAGTGAAAACAAAAATTTGAAAATTATTTAAGTTTCATTCATTCAATTCTATATAAAAAAAAGTAACCAATAACTTCATATTAATAGTCTGTTGTCTATTTTCTATTTAAGGTATTTTCCCTATCTCATAAATTTTATTTATATTTACAAGTATCCATTATGTCTACAATTCATGCTAATAAGTGGTTTATTTTAAATTAATCAAATCTATTTATTAGATTAAATAAATATTTTTTATATATTTATGAAGTTAAAAGCATGATAATATGATTTTCTCCCTCAAAATATTTAAATATTTAAATTTTAGTATATTTTTATAAAATATTTTTAAATAACAATATTGTATTGTATTTCTCCAATGCAACTCTATCCCTCTCTATTTATTAGGTATTTTCTGTTTCTTTGTAATGCTACATTCTCTCAATTGTTTTCTGTCTCGTTATATCCTATGCTCGTTCTCTTGACTTATAAGAAGAGCCATCTTTTTTCATCAATAACTAGGTTTGTCTATTCTTTTATCTCACATCTTTGTACATTTCTTCTCTCAGATTAGGGTTTGTTGCTTCAATTTATATGTTTTTTTTTGTTGGTTTTAGTTTTATTGAATTATATATATTTTTTTATTTCATTGACTTGTGTTTTATTGGTTTTGATTTTGAGAACGTTGTAGTTTTGTTTGCATATGTATATATTGTTGTATATAAGAACACACATCTATCTATATATCTTATGGTAAAACTCGAGTTTGGTATTGATGTTTATTTTAGAAAAATAGAATTAGTATAATGTAATGCATAAATTATTTTAGTCTATATTGATGAAATATATTGGAATATTTCTTCACAATTATTTTAGAAAAGAATCTTGCATTAGTAGTATGTATCCTACTAAATAAAATAATAGATCACTTTAATGTATAATATTTTTCAAGTATTATAATTGGGACACAAAGTCAAGAATGAATAGGTATTTTTAAATAAATTCAACTATAACCAGAAATAAGTGTTGATAAAATAAAATAAAATAACGAGACATAAGTTAAATTTATAAATTTGGACTAATTCTGGTTTTTATTACTTTACTTTGTGTTTTATAACATAATATTAGTCTCTTATTTATCAATAATATTGTTACAAAAAAAATTTAAACCTCGATTCATCATTCAACCAGTTAATAGTATAATATTAATACACTAATTCAAGATTCCATCATAATTGAACCAATATTAATACCATAATATAATAAAAATAGTAATTACAAAAATACATAAAACAATATTATAACTATATAACACTAGAAACTAAAACTAATACATAAGTTTTTAGATTCTCAACATTTTAGTACATATAAAATTTAAGTCAAAATATCAACAATATATATCAATATTTATTATTAATAATAAGTTTACATTTAGAAATCATGAAGTATTACCCAATATAAAAATTATTTTGAATTATTAAATATTATCTTTTACTAAAACCGTTTCGAGTGATTAAATATTTAAAAAATCAGCTAATGTTTACCTTTGATAAAGTTTAATTCTAAATAAACATTTGAAAAATAAAAAACAATTGAATTTGGTGAAAATTGAAATATTCTATCAAATAAGGAAATCAAAATGGGGATTAATCTATTTAAAGGAACTCAATTGAAGCAGTGAGACCCACAATTTATTTTTTTTCCAGTGAAAACACCAACGGTTGGTAAAAGATCCATATTTTGCATATTCTCTGAATATGGCAATGCATTAAGGTGTAACAATTTATGGCGCGTGGTTTTTAAATATTTTCCAATTCAATGTAGCAATGCAATCATTGAGGAATATCAAAAGATTTATGCTCAGGTAGATTTGTGTTTGGAACCCAAGATAGTGGTGTCAAGCGTCCAAACAAGGATTCCAGGAATTTGAACTCTTTATAAAGCCCAGGTGATTTAGAGAGAAAATATTGCATGAAATCATGATTCTGAATTCTTATTAGTTTCTTGACAATTGTAGGTATGACTAGGCAGAAAGTGAAACTTGCCTATATCAGTGATGTGACTGCAAGAAAATCCACGTACAAGAAAAGGAAGAAGGGTATCATTAAGAAGGTGAGTGAACTCACGATTCTTTGTGGGATCCCAGCCTGCGCTATAATTGCAAGTCCTTTTGAAGCTAAGCCGGAGATTTGGCCAGATCCAGAGGGAGCCAAGCAAGTGATTCAGAGGTATTTGGATGCATCTGTGATAGATGAAAGCAAGAATGTGAATCAAGAGAGTTTCCTCATGCAGAAGATTGCCAAAGCTCAGGAACAGCTGAAGAAGCTGCGTCAGGAGAACCAAGAAAAGGAGAAGATCTTGTCTATGTTCAAGTACATGCAAGGTGAAGAAGACCTCCCAACTGATGTTCAAGAACTCAAACAACTCAACAAGCTCATTGAGAACAGTATGAAGGAAACTAAGAACAAGATGGATGAGCTCAATTGTGAGTCTATGTAGTGTCTTTGAGAATATTTAAATAAAACACACTGCAAATTCTCTCATTTTAGTGCTCTTAATCAGAGAACAAGAGATGCCATGCTTAAATTTTGGTACTTTAAAACATTAAGAATTTAATGCAATATTAGAGATATAATTGAAAAATGTTGCAGCAAAGTGCAAACCTGTACAATAGAATGTTGTTTACAATTTAAATAGCAACTTATTTAGGTGAAATTCTGTTCATAACTTAGAATTATACCACCATGGAGTCTGCTACATAAATCAAATGACGTTGTTAGTCTCTATCGAAAACCAAATTTCAATAAATCAATTTACAGCAAGAACTGTTTTGACTGCTTATCCTGAAGTTGCAGTATCCTCCACTTCTTTTAATTGAGGAATCTTTCATTTTATTTACATTTTTAACACATCTGTTGGTTTGTCCTTGAAATCAAACCATCTTCAGAAAGAATTTGTTATTTTCTCCTAGACAAATGACACTCCAATTATGATCAAATACTAACTTCACCAATCTGATAAGAAACTAAGGATAAATGTAGGTGTGTGGCACATGAAGACACATAACAGAGCGGGATCCACGGTTTGATTAAGGTGAGAGAAAGAAGAATACAGAATTTACAATTTGTTCACTAAACTATTACAAGAAAGCAGTTATAGAAACTGACAGTTACAACTATTTCATATCAATGTCACCACTTGAAAACATCCTTGTCTTAATGTATCCTCAGTTGCAAAAGGGAGTTCACTATAACAACCATCGCAGATTCCGCATACTCCTTCAGCTATGAAATATGAAATACATCATGCACAGGAGATTGAGGAGGCAGTTCCAACTTATAAGCCACAACTCCCACATGATCAAGAGTATTATCCGAGTCAAAGAGCTTAGAACTCAGCATCATATTTCTTTTTTGAGCCACTGAAATCTATATATTAAGATCTAGTTTGACATAAACTAGATCACCTGTTTCATAATTTCTGTCCTTCTTATGCTTGTCTGCCATTTGTTTTATTTGTTCTAGAACTCTCTTTAAATGATACTTGAGAAACTTCATCATCTCCTCCCTTTTAACCAAACTTCTGTTAACTAATTCAATTTTAGACTCCCCAGGAAAATAAGGAAGGTATAGGGGACAATTGGTATATAGGGACAATTGACCGTGAACAATCTCATAAAGAGTGGAATTAATTGTTGTATGATAAGTAGTATTATACCACCATTCAGCTAAAGGAAGGCTAAAGGAAGATATTTACTCCATTGCTTAAGAGAATTCAAACACATGCAATGTAAATAAAGTTTCCAAACACTGGTTGACAACTTCTGGTTGTCCATCAATTTCTGGATGGTAGCTTGAAGATAACTGTACCCTTACACCCTGATAAGCCATAAGTTCTTGTCAAAAATTGCTAACAAAGACTTCATCATGGTCACTTGTTATAGTATTGGGAAAGCCATGCAATTTGAAGACATGATCCATAGAGGATTGTGCTACATCCTTAACTGTATAAGAGTGGGATAAGGCCATAAAATTGGTAGCCTTACTCAACCTATCTACAACTACAAAAATAACATGCTTTTCCCAATAATTAAGCAATCCCTCAATGAAATCCATAGTAATATGTTGCAACAATCCGCGAGAGGATGAAATCTCATACTTGTTTCGCTGACATATAACCAATTGTAGGATAAGATGTTTAATATCCTTTGTCATCCCTTTCCAATACACCACAGCTTTGACCCTATGCATTGTAGCACCTATACCTGAATATCCTCTCGTAGGAGAATGTAACCTTTTAAGGATGTCTTACCGCAAATTATAATCCTTCCCCACAACAAGCTTTCCTTTTCTTTGCATCTCACCTTTATTACAAAGATAAAATTTGTGTGAATTAGGATCAGCTTTGAACTCCTGTATTATCTTCTGAATATATACATCAACAAAATTTTGTGCTATAGTTGTGGCTGCATCATGTGTATACAGAACTTTCCAATCCATGTTCTCAACACTTAACAAAGCATTCACAATCACATTTTCTTTACCTTGTTTGTATTCAATGGAAAAAATCAAACTCCATTAACTTAACCAGTCAATTCTGTTGAAACACAGTGGTTAAGCATTGATCAAGCAAATACTTCAAGCTACAATGATCAGTTTTGGCCACAAAATGAGCAGGCAGCAAGTAATATCTCCAATCGTGGAACTGCAAAAACTAGAACAACCAACAATCCTTTTTCTTAAGTAGATAAAGATTGTTGCTGCATATTTAACATTCTATTGATAAAACCAATTGGATGTTGATTCTGCATCAACACAACCCTAATACCAAACCTCGAAAAATCTACTTATGAATACCTTTGAAAAGTCAAACAATGCCAAAACCAGGGTTTTACTCAAATTTCCTTCGGAAGATGTCTATATAAAAATGTCCTTCTTCAAAAGATCAATTATGGGTTTAGCAATCCAGCCAAAGCCCTTCACAGACCGACCTGGCAATGTGATGACATGATCAGCTCTGAACAGAGGTAGCTGCTTGGGTTCTTGAAATATGTCATCAAATCCATCTAACACTTACTCTGTTATCAGAGGAACTGTTGGTCGTGTCGCTTGTGTAGTTAGAGAGTGCAACAACCCTTCTTTATTGTCACAAATCTGCATCGTAGACAAATGGACACCTCCTTCCAAAGCCTTAAACAAGTGTTGTTTCTTAGCTGTTTTAATACTTTGTGAAGCCCCTCTCAAGACATGTTTCCTACCATTCACCTGAAATTCTCTAGTTAAATTTTCAAAATTCCAAGGTATGTCTGTCACCCAATGTGACTAACCACTCCACGCCTAACACTAAGTCACAACAACCTAGTGAAAGTAAATGTTGTCTATCTGCAGTAGTAACCAGTAGGGTCTCTCGTTCCTCAATTTGGCATACAAACTTCTTGGCTATTTGCATATCCAAGAAATTTTGAGTGATGCCACTATTTAACAAAATATGCAATGGATGTTTGTTCAAATCCCAGTGCATAAATGTTTCTGGTTCTATACTATCATCACAGTCCTCATTATCTGTGATTTCCAAAACATGCACCTATAATTTCTTGTCTGTCAGACTATGTTCTGGAGTGGATGGTTCATCATAAAAGTAGCAAAGAACCTTGGATCATTTTTCATCATATAGGCAGGTGTCAACGTTCTTGTTGATCCAAAAGTAGATTTAGGTGTATATGAGTTTTTAATGACACCAGATTTTTCTGGCAACATAGGATTTGGGCCAAATATGCTTTTGTTCTTTTTGAAGTGCCAAGAAGGTTCTACAAGGGCTGCATTGTCTGATGTGTTTTTCAGTTTGACTCTAGTTCTAAAGTTATTGCTCATTTGTCTCTACACTAGTCTACAACCACTTCTATATCTAGAAAAGGCTATAATTGGCTTTGACATCTTGGTGAATCCTAGGGACATAATCTCAACTTAAAGCATTTATATTGAAGAATAGTTTTAAGGAGTTAAGTAAAACTATGAAATAAAAGCTTCATGCAATACCAAACCTTATTACCCACTGCTCATGCTACAACTGAGTTGACTAATTTTAATATTTTTAAGAATTATTCCCATTCGTCCCTTGCATCAATGTAGGACAAAATCAATTTTCGTGCTCCTATGTGATGATCAATCAATATGCTAGGAATATAAGTGTAACTTTAAGTTTAAGTTTCAAGTTGTGTTGAGATGCATTTGATTAAAATATAAGGAAGAAAACTACCAAACCCACTACCTTAAAGTTGAGTTATAAGTGATGTTATAATGTCTTACCTGAATCGTTTATTCATAAATAATTACTTTTTTTTATTTAAAAAAATAGTAAGGTTTTTTTAAGCTAAATTTTAATTTATGTATAAAACTAATTTATAAAAAAATAGCTTTATTCCTAAGTTAAATTTGGGAGAATAGTTTCAAACTAAGTTAGGTGTTTACAATGATAGGTGGTATATCTCTAAGGATGATATTCGTATACCAATATCTTCCTATGCTTAAATCATAATTTAATAATTGTGTTATCACAAAATATTTTGTGTGTGTGTTTAACTTGCACAAAATTTGAAATTGGGTATAGTATGAGACACAAGTCAATCTTTTAAGAAACATGACACTACTTTTAATCCAAAATCTTAAATATTATGTGTTTGTTATTTTTTTTCTTATAAATCACTAATTTTTATTTTTTTTTTTTAGTCAATATGAGACTTTTAACTCATAAAATTTTAACAGTACCTTGTGGTTGTTATATATGTTACTCTTACTAGTTTTCTTAGATTTATTTATAAGCATATTTCAGAAATATAAAAGAAATTTAAATTGGTTATTGTGTTTTCGGGTATTGTGTGATTTATGATGAGACCATGACTATTATTTTGTTAATAGAGCATGGTTTTTCACCTTACTAATCTAAACTTTATATTAAATGTAATTATTCTTTCAAACCTTCAATAACCACAACATTTTACTTTGAATCTCAAAATCATATGGTTGAAATGTTTATAACACATGTACAAATCCATCATTTATAAAATAAAAAATATTTGCATTAATAAATTAACTTGTTTGGTACTCTCAATAATACCATATTATTTAGGAGTTGAGATCAATAGTAATTTAAACACATATTTTCTTTTAATCATTTGAAGTTTTAAAAAAAACTGTAATAGAACTCTAACTTATATTGATTAAAAAATAATTAACTTTAATTTTACTTATTAGATGAGTTACCCAATTTTCTATATTCTAGTAACATAATAGATTTACTAAATTTTTTATTTTTATAATCTCACGGGGTTTGATATTTCTTCATATATGCTCTATAAGTTGTATTTCCTTTTTATAAGTATTATATATTATTTCTGACGGGTTTAATCTTATTATCAGTATATGTCAATTTCATGAAAATAAGAAGTTAATTAAATTATATGTTTACTTTTTCTTCTCTTAAAATATTTATTAATAAATACTAAATGATCCAAATAAGCGGTAGTAAAATAGACTCCTGATTTCACCATCACCTCACTGCTAGCTCCCCCATTTATTTAAGACATAAAATCTGAAATTTAAAATCCTCTTCATTCTAATGGAGGTTTTTGTTAATAACAAGATTTTGATTCTGACCCTGAATTAGAGAGGAGAAACTGAATTGCCAAATATATTTTTCTTTGATAAATAAATATATTTTGGACTATGATATATGGGGAAGAGAGCTGGACCCAATTAATCTTCATTCAAATATCCGTACTATTGTTTTATTTTTTGAAGATAAAATGGTTATTGGCCAAACACCGTTTTCTTTGTGTAATGGGCTTTATCTCACAATTGACTTGCCCGATTCAAATGTAGCGGGTGCGTGAGTAATAAACTGGGGGAAGTTACTTCCTGCACCATTTGAATTGTGACATGCACCTAATTCTTATGAAAATGTCAAAAATACCCTTAAATAAGAGCATTTGAAATACATTTGCAAAATTACCCTTTTTTTGAATTATATTTATGGATTTGAATTTTTGGAACATTTTTCTAAATTTTTGGAATCCTTTTTCGAAATACGTTTTTAGATATTATTTTCTAAAATATAGTTTTTGTATTATGGAATTGCTTTTTTAGAATGAATTTTGATTTTTCAATTTTATTCTGGAATTTTATTTCTAGAACACAAAAATCTATTTTGAACTTTTTTCTGTCATGTACTTTTTTTATTTGAGATTTTAATGAAGGACAATTTTAGAAATTAAGATCTGAATGGAGTGCATGTTACAATTCATTGGGTGCAAGAAGAATTAGCTAAAACTTAAAAGTAGGGGTTTTGCATTTGGTGTAAAATCCTATTTTTTTCTCTTTAACATGTTAATATAACAAATTTATTAATATACATTTATAATTAAATCATGGCAAGTGAAAAATATAATATGAAGATTTATTTATATATATATAGATTACAATTTTTACATTGAATTTTTTTTTCTATTTTACATATACTTATTGTTCCTTAATTAGAAAGGATGAGTTTTATTTATATATAAATCCCTTCATTTCATAATACTACTAAGTTATTCTACAATGGCAGGAAAACATATTCATCAGAGGATTAATATGAAGTGTTGATGACATATAGAAAGTGACCACAATGGGTTCTTCTAGAATGATCGAAACATCAATATTTGTTATGAATGTTAGCGTGGACAATCCCGTCCTACATAAGGTAATTGAGTTGTATACAATGGTTGTATTTCACTTGGTTCTTAGAAAAAAACTACTATGATAACCATGGAAAATGAATTAGGATAACTGGGAGCCACAATCTATATGTATGTGATATTTTCAAATTTGTATATTTTATCTTCATGGATCAATAGGAAAACAAGAAAGTAAGAACAAATATCATCTAAAATAATATCATAACAAAAAAATATAAAATTCATCTTTTAAAATTTCAATAATATAATTTTGTTTTGTATTAGAAAAATTTGAATTAATTTTGTAGTTGTTAGTTAGGATAAATGAGTTTTACATGGTTGTAAGAATAGTACGACATGATCTCATCTTAAAATAATATTTACTCATTTAAATCCCCAATATCAAACCTCCATCTACAATGTTTTACATCTTTATTTATTATTAGCCTTATTATACTTGCACAATATTTTTTTTTCTTTTTTTTAATTATTTCTATCATATGAAGTTGTTTATTAAAACAAAATAAAAAAGTTACATAATATAATTAATATAAATATAATTAAATAAGATAGACTAATGTTCGCTTGTCGTTGGGATCCAAATCTTAATTGCTTAAACTGTACTTGTAGGATTGCATTTCTTCCAGGATTTTTTTCGGCCAAGCTCGGGAACCGATAAATAATATAAATAAAAATTAGAGTTGACTCTGTAATAGGAGATAAATAAAATAAACTCTGAAGATCAATTAAATAAATAAAATAAAACAATTATTTTAGATTTTAAAGTTGATAGCTAATTACATATATCAATTTAAAAATTAGTTTATAATTTTTTTATTAATAATAAAACTACTTTAAATATCAATAAATTTTAGTCTATAAAATAATATATAATTTAGTTAATATAACAATTATTATTTTTTTTTAAAATTAATTTTTATGTAATGATTTTTTTTTAGTGATACATCCAATAATATGTGTGCAACATCCTTAAATAAAAGAAATTAAAAAAAGAAATATTATATTATTAAACAAATCACAACAATATAAAAATATATGATCATAGGATACATAAAATAGTCATTTGAATACGAAAGTCACTTAATTGAAGCAATATCTTAAGATATCATAATATGGAATCAGATCATATGATATCAAATCAATTTAGAGCAGCACTAAAAACTTGTAAATGCAATCTTTGAAATATGCTAGCCCTAGGACTTAAACCCATAACTCTAGAGCCTGGTCTACGCCCTATATATATATATGAAAATCCAAAGTATAATATGTATTCAGTGAAATGTTCCATCCACCTCCTGTACTTTGAAACATTTTAATAAGGTTAGAAAAAGGGTTTTTCCTTTTTCAATGCTAATGACCATTCAAATTAAATTTGATTAGAATTGTGGAAATGTGTTGTTGATAGAAAAATCATGTTTAGCCATTCTTTCTTCTAATAGTGTGGTGCTTTATTTATTCGTGAGTTGAACAAACATAAAATGGAAGACTTAAGATCAATGGTACATATGTGAAGACACAGTTAAGAGATGCACATATGTAGTTGAATTGAGTTTGGTGTCTTCACTGTGACATCTGAGATTGTGAATCTCTATGTGCACCATCCGGTGTGCATCATGCATCCTTTTCCTTTAAGTTTGGGGAAAAGTTTCACGCCAGAACACGATTCTTTTGTGTTGAAGGAATAAAAGGAGTGAAAGCTATTCATTTATAACGACTATTACAGGGAAAATTGTATATTCATCAATCCATTACGAAAAAACTTGAATATCACTTTTGCTGCACAACTTTAATTGCATATTTTTTTTTTCCTCAAACAAACACTCAAATCTCTTTAAATCTCAAATTTTATTGCTGTAGAATTTCACAAAGCCTTTTTTTTTTTTTTTTACGAAAATGAGTAAGTCATACACCATGGAAATGATTTTAGAGTAAAAATCAAACATGATTCATACTATTTCAATGTAAAACAATACAATTGAAGTCGTTTAGGGTGATACACTTTCAAATTGTATTGTTTTACATTAAAATTATAAAAGTTATATATGGCTCCACTTAAAGTTTATTTTTAAAAGTCGTTTGTGTATATGTAAATTTTGTTGTAAACAACGTTGAAGTACGACTTTTAGGAAGAGTTTTTTCCAACCTATTTATGAGGTACGATTTTCACTTTAAAATCGTTCACATGTGTGACTTATTTTTTTTAATTTTTTTTTTATCTAAAATCATAATTTTCAAAAGAAATTTTACTACCTTAATGGAAAACCCTTTTTTCTATTAATAAACTTTAAATAAAATAATATTAAAGTTATTAAGTATTTATAACAATTTTTTTTTATCCCAGACTACCTTTTCTAAAATTTTAGGACACATTTTAGCTAAAAAAGAATCCAAACGAGCCAATTATATGAGTCAGTAAGCGTAGGTTTGAACATGAGAAGTCTTTTCTGGCGGGCTTGAATTCAAGGTAAAAGTTTCCCTGCTAAAGGGTCAGTTCAACATGATTCTTATAAATAGTAAAGTGGTAAAAATAGTGAAGGTGCTTATTTGGTTCCTTCGTAAAGTAAATTTATGTTTAGATCAATGAAGATTATGAGATTTTTGATGCTTACTTTTGACCACAAAACATGAGCTATTACTGATTCTTTCATGGAAAGATAATTTCACATTACCCTTAAGCGAATAGTGGTATTAGAGACGGAGATGTCTTCTTCTGCATTGACTTCCAGAAGTTCAGAATTTGCATTTGAATGGAATATGCCAAAGCTCCAGTGGTAAGTAGTGAGTGTTGAACAATTCAAGGAGAAGAATTAAGATATTTAGTTATTTAACCACTGTCACTTTTACAAATATCATAGCAGGTGCAATCTCAGATTTTCAGTGATCTCTTTGATGCTTTATTTCAGATCAATAACTTGATATGCAATATTCTCCATGAACATCGCTTCAATTTTTTTGGTTTCTCATCCTCTCCTAACTTAGAGAAAATGAAGCCAGGTCTGACTAGCACACATAACTTTTCTTACCACCAAATCATTCAAATATAAAGTCATGCATAACATAATAGTACTTTTTTTTACGTAGAATAAGATCAAAATATCTCAATATAGTAAAGTAATTAGTGTGTATCAGTGCTAAATATAGTAAGTTAACAATAGTTATTTTGAAAATACTCAGAAGATTTGAGAAATAATGAGTTCTCTGTATTGAGACGTGATTGAGGAGAGAAATCATGAAACAGTAAGCAAGAGCCTAGAAAGGGTTGATTCGAGTTGGAGGGTCTATAAAGTAAAAAAATGGGTTAGGAAACACACGAGAACCATCAAATGGAATTCCTATGATATCCAAAGAAAGAAGAACCTTCACAAATATAGATGGCCACCATTCCATCCAGTAAATTTGTAACAAAAGAGATTCACATATCACAGTCGATGTATCAGTAACTTTAAGCAAGCTAGCTGGCAAATCACTATTCAGGGGCTTCACCTTTTTCTCTTTTCTGGTTCTGAATCACAAAATAAACAGAAAAGAAGACAAGACAAGGCAAGGACGAATCTCTAAAAACTGAGGGTTATTTCATGGATTCTCTTTGTTTTCAAATTCTGTGATGTTTACTTGTCTTTGTTCACTTTGGAGGGTGCATGGCACATGTTGTGCCGTGAAGATTGATGTTTGAGGATCAATGAGGCGATGGAAGGTAGCCAAAGAAAGAGCTTAAACACCACAGAAATAAAGGGCTTGTGCAGAATGTTTATGCTAAAGCCACTCAATCAATTAATAATGTTTGAAGACTATGTTAGTGATACTTTTAATTTCATTTTATGTCCCATCCACCATGATTTTTATAGGGCCCTCTTCTTAAATGATTATATTATTGAACGAATCTTCAAACCCTATCTATTTTTGCATTTTCATAGCCTAATGTCACTACTTTTTTTTGTATATGTATTGCTTATCATAAACCTTTATTTTATATGATTCAAAGTTGTAATAAACAGATATTTTTAATGTATACATTATATTACATAATTAAAAATAAATATGTTTTAAATCATAAATTATATTTTAATTATATGTATAAACTTATTTTTAATTATTGAACTTAAAAAATATTAAAATGTAATTTAAAGATATAAATAAAAGAGCATAAATTGAAATAGATATTTTCAAAATAAATGTCAGTAACCTCAATTTATATCAAGTAATCACCAAACCCGTCACTAAACTTAGAGTGGTGAAAACACTTCCAAGTTTATGGGTCAATTTGGTTCACTATGAGTTTGGGCTGAGAGTAAAATAAAATAGTTTTATAATAAATAAATAAAATTATATTTAACTCATCTATGACCTGATTCATCCTTATTGAACATATGTGATCCACCAATTTACTTAAAAAAGAAAAAATCTAAGTGCGAAGATAATATTATATTAAAAATTTAGTTATTTATTTTATTATGTATATATGAAAATTTTGAATATTTAAAATCAATGAAAAAAACTATAAAAAAAAGTTTATCCAATTTACTCTGATGTTGTTCATGAGTCAGTACATCAAAATTAAATCTTCCTCGTGTAAAATTCGTGTAAAATTGCATGATTGCTCCCCTACGTCTTACTTGCCATGTAATTATATAGGCTAAAAAATGAGGAATAAGATTAAGGGTACCTACATGAAATTTGTTGAAAGGCAGGGTTGGATTTCTCAAACAGGTTCTATAAAACTGCATTTTGTTAAATTCTTGTATGTCGGTAATATGTCTTATTCCAACATTCACACCAGTGTATTTGATTCCAACAATATTGCTTCAAACTTGATTGGTGTAAGTAACTTGGTGCCTTTTATGCTGGAGACAAGATACGGAGATTAGTGCAGAATACTCTGACTAAATCTGGATATACATTTCCAGTCATCTCTAGAAATGGTTTGAGATTCTAGTGCTTCAACATAACTCTAGGTTCTTTAAGATTTTTCCTTTCCAGTCATGAGAAGTCCAACACCTTTGGGATGTTAATCTGTTTTCTACTCATCTCATGCATGAAGGTGAACATTGCCTCTTCATCTCTTGCAAACCAATTCTCTAACACACCAATGTTGGTAGTAGTTGGCTCACGAGATCTTCTCACAATTTCTTCGTCACACATATATCTCTTTACACAATGTAGGTCAAGATGTAAAACAAGACAAGTTTAATTCTGACGCTAAACGTAAATGTTTCGAGATTCATCTCTTGTTTTCATTTTACACATTTTCCTTCCCTCAAGAACCTGCAATCCTAGCTCAATCCCTTTCATTTCATCGTGATTCTCCATTGCTTATTGTTTTGATCTTAAGTTCGTTAACATAGCATCATTATGTTCAATCACCGCATTTAAGGTATTATTTGTTTTAAATCTTTAAGTTCCATCACAATTTTGTCATTAGAAGATGCATAAGAGGATTAAGAGAGAAATGTGTATTTAAAGTGTCATAACATCAATTCTTAAAAAGTATGTGAGATTATTGAACGCACTGGAACAATTTCTCAAATTAAGGTTTAAGGGAATGGATTCCCCTAGTCAAGGCTAAGTATGTTTTGGAATTGAAAATAGAGTAATTTTTTTTCTGTAAGATAGGAGGCAAGGGTAGAATTTATGTTTGTGATGGTTTGTTTGGTTGTTTTTTATGTTTTTAGAGGTTCTTTAAGTGTGAACTTTGAGTTTGTGTAAAAGGATTAAAACATCCTTAAAATGTCCCATTCAATTTATTTTATTATTTGTTGATAAAAAAAAGGAATAATGACTTATCTTTGAAACCTTCCTTCAATTCAGTAATGGACATCAATATTTCGATCTAAAGTAAGTTGAAATGACATCATTAGAGTAAATTACCACTTGAAGTAGGCACTTATTTTCCATTTTTATCGGTAAATATTAATTGAACTAATTTTTATAATTATAAAAAAGATGGAAATTCATTCTATATAGAGACGTTGTTATAACCTATTTACATTAAAGCTTATATAACCTTGCCTTTTGTCATTTGTCATTGACATGCCTCTCTTCCATATAAATACCTCTAGTTTTTATATTTTAAATTGTGTTATTTTTTCAAGTTTTTTCATTTCTAAAGTTAAATTGTCACTCATTACAAAAAAAATCAATCTTATCTACGGATTTGTACCCACGGATTTTAATCTGTAGGTACATTCAACATTATCTACATATATTATCTACGGATATTACTTACAGATCTGAATCCGTAGGTAAATTTAACATTACCTACCAACTATTGCCCACGAATCTTATTACCTATCAGCTTTTACCCATGGATCTTTATTACCTACCAACTATTACTCACAAATCTCTATTACCTACTAACTATTATCATAATAATTATATACATAATATTAAAAATATTATTATAATATAATTAATTATAAAATCATAAATAATATTCATAAATAATAATAATAAAAAATAATAATCATAACTATTAAATATAACACATTATTAATATTATAAAATTAATAATATTTAATAATATTAATAATAATATTAATAATAATCATAATGTGACAACAAAATTTGACTGATGGTTTTAAAGGACTTGATTTTGAGTCCCATCTTATATTGAATTACTTATGAAATTGGTGGATAATCCATAGATAAATTGATTTTTTCTTATAGTGACTTTTCAATCATTTTCAACTTCTTTTCTTTATCTTAAGTTGTTAAAAGTAAATTTGAATATTTTATATTTCTATTTTACTTTTTTTTTATATATTTTCTATATTTATTTATTTAATTGTAATCGATTAGTTTGGTTGAAACTGCTTTTTATTTATTTATTTAAATTGTTATTCAATTTGAAATTTTTATTAGAATCCCTAAATGTTGACAACCATGTTAATTATACAACCATAATATACAATCAACTTACAATTATTAATAACATTTTTAGTTGAATAATTTAATTTACATTTTAGTTGAATATTTTATTACTGAAAATGAATTGCTATTGTTGTTTAGAAATAGTTTGCGGACAATACTTACTCTGCTTCTTGGTAGGTCGAATATAAGATAGTGGTGGATTTCTTATGTAAATTTTTTTCCCCATTCAAATTTGCTTTATTTTCAGGCTTGAATCACCCAAAAGACAAATAATATGGATCCTATGGATGTGAATACTTTGACATCCAACTTTTTTTTCCCATTCACTTAACAATCAATAATATTATTATTTTATATTATTTGATTACAAATTTACTTTTTATTAAATATATATATATATTTTAAAACTATCAAATCAAGAAGAATTGTATATAACTTAAAAGATGTTAAAGTATAGTTTTTCAAAGGAAACCAATGTGAGAGAGAAACATGCATGTAGAATGGACAACACTGTGCCTTGAGGAAACAAAATGGTGGAAACATGTAGGGGCAATCACTTAATTCTTTCCCAAATATCAGTTTTTCCATACAACAATGAACTGGAGAATTCATCAGCTTCTTCCTTTAATTTTTGGTGCACATACCATATATACAAGAAAAACTTTAGTGAATATGGTATTAGGGCCAAGGAATACAACTTGAACTTAATACACAGCTCAGTTATTAGTCGAGTATTTCCAACAATAACCAACTCACGTTACCCCTCACATCACAGATTCAACAAGTAAAAAGTAAAAGTAAAAAAGTCCTTCCCTTGTCGAATGTTCAAACCCTAGAAATCTTAATTGCATGATGAAGTCATGGCGCCAGGGCGCTAGTGTAATTGAAAGAAGTTATGAACCCATATACACTTCCTCCGTTCTATTATTTACTTTTTTAATCACATACACAAAACAAGTCGTGGAAGGACTTAGTAGTGCTACACAAGTGTAATGGTAATGATCAGAAAAATACCGAAACGCATGGTGAAAGAGCCAAAAATGGTATCTATAAACCACAGTATATTACATTAAGAAGGAAGAATACAAAGCACCTGAAGAGCAGGTGATTATAGTTGGGTGATCCATATGAACAACTAGACAAGTTGATGCATACAATAAGTTGTTCACATACTATCATTATTTATTAACATAGCTTGTAGCAGTAGAAGGTAGAAGCAATATGAATGGATAAATCACAAGTTGAGAAATATACATATGGTTTAAAATTATGCATTTTTAGCAGCAGGATCAAGCTGATAGAGTGCAGATTCTGAGACACGTTTCTTGTACTTGGCTATGAAAGCTTCAGCTTTCATGTCAATATTGGGCTCAGCAACACCCCAGTTACCTTTGTCATAATC
>Ga0123342_1000802_pt1 | contig 51208 bp, 22 predicted proteins | sample Turbeawhitnodule_FD_89960 | JGI IMG/M metagenome (GOLD analysis project Ga0123342, IMG submission 89960) | Root nodule microbial communities of legume samples collected from Mexico - Turtle bean Mexico white nodule | ecosystem: Host-associated > Plants > Roots > Nodule | place: Mexico: Nepantla...
AACTTATATATATATATATATATATATATATATATATATATATATATATATATATATATATATATATATATATATATATATATATATATATATATATATATAACAACCTCAAAAATAACTTCTGAGGCTAAAATTAAGTAAAATCACAGCAAAGGAAGACACTTCAATGGAGAAATATGATCATTTAACCACAAAATTAAATCATGGAAAAAAAATGAGACTGAGAATGTTGCAATAGGAAATAACTTTACCCTTTTCAAATCCAATACATCTGAGTCTGTTTTTCAAATTACCCAAGTTTTTTTTCTCCAATACATATAATTTCAGGAAGAATAAAAAACTACAGAATAAAATATCAATGCATTGCAAATGAAGGAGAAATAGTGGAAACTTGTTACCTTAATTAGGTACAAGCATGGATACCTACATGCATTTACATCTTACACCTCTATGATGGTTACAGGAAGTATATAAATTCTGAAATAAATTCACAACTGTTTCGAAGCTATCCTTAGTATTTTATGTCTGTAATCGCAGCAGTAAGTATGTTTCTTCCATCAACTGGGAGTTTGCCATTTCAACCATCTGAGAAGAGCACGGAAACTGCCAGTTATTGCTTTTCACAAGTAGAAATGTTTTATCATGAATGAACCATCAATTTCATCCTTAAAAGAATACCCTCTCTCCTAAATTGTCCTAAAAGTAAAAGATTTATATAAGTAATCCTCCAAGTAGACTTTCAAATATTAAGAAATCCCTCAAATTGATTCTATTAGTAAAATATATCAACATAGGGACTAAACTCAGATATTTGATAATTGGAGAATAACTTGTATAGTGTTTTTTATTTTTGCACCAAGGATATCCTAGACTAGTAGTTGGAAGCTAATTCTTTTTTAGATGCAGAGATAACAGAAGTGAGTCTTATCTCTTCCAACAAAGTCTTTTCATACACAGCCAGATATAGAACCCTTGACAATACAATAAGAAACCCAGTTATCAACCAATTGTTTCTTATAACTTATGTAGTTCCAATGTTCCATTACTTTAGAAGTTAATGGGGATAGAGGGTAATATTTTGAGGACCACATTAATGACTTATTCAATCCATTGTAGACAGTGGGAAATACACATGAACTAGCAACATTACCTCAAAACCCATCTTTTGGTACAATATCTGTGCAGGACTATTATTTTTCTCCACGTGCACATACACCTGTGTCACACCTGCTAAATGAATCCAGGAATTGTGAACTTTTAGTCAATTTTTGTGACTACATCAGACAAAGGAAGGCTACTATAATGTTTGTTTGTATTACCATTAGATTTTGCAGTTCCAATAGCAAAAGACAACATGTTGCTTGCAATTCCCTGGCGCCGAGCTGATTTGATAACACACAAGTTTGCAATGTAACCATATCTGCTTGGTGGTGTTCTGTTGATGCAGCAAAAAAGGGGAGCCTTGACCCGTTCCTGAAGAAATGATTGAGTTGCAGACTGCATCAACACCATTAGTCTAGTACACAAAGCAACAGAATGAGACAGAATGAGCAAATACCCCAGGATAGGTCTCCCCTTGAAGCAAATATCGAATGTTCAAATCAAGGGTTCCTACAACACTTTTTAATGTTGAATGTTTTGCATTCTTCTGCTCCTTCCTCACCTGTTAAACTTGACTCCAAACACCATAAGTTGAAACATTAAGGACAATCAACCATCAAACTATTAGTAACTCAACAGGTTTTTTCTCATTTTAATCATTAAATCAGAGCTTTCAAGTATATATTATAACCTAATTTTTCAAGTAAACCAGAATCTAAGATGAGGTTGATTTACCGTGATGATGCATGAGCAGCTATCACCGTTCTGCACCTTGCACCGCCTTTTTAATGCATGAAATTCCTAGACAATAGGAAGTCTTGTTGAGATTTTTTATATACTACACTCTAGTTATACAGTACATACACAGCAGTATATGAACTCCTACCTGCTCAGAAAATTTCCTTTTGTAGTTATCAACATATCTGGATAAAACAGAAGTAAAATCATTTGCACTCATCATCAATTGTGAACAAAAGCAAAAAATTTAGATCCACCATCATCTACGGTAACATAGATCTCTTACTGTAATCTACAATTATCATTAAATCAATGTTCAACATCATACATGTTAATCTGATTAATTGTTCCTAATTCAAATGTTACTTATACTCAATCTGCTATACAAGCCTAGTTACACAACATAGTCTTGTTTAATAGTTCTCTTACTGTAATCTATAATTATCATTAAATCAATGTTCAACATCATACATGTTAATCTGATTAATTGTTCCTAATTCAAATGTTACTCAATCTGCTATCATCTGAAGTCAATGAAACCAACAAATGGTTCCACATTCCTTGTTTATCACTACTAAAAGATCTCTATAAAAGAACATTTGACCTTTCCTGATGTGTGTCATGTCATACCTTTCATATGCCCGATTCTCCCAGTGACTTTCTGCTCTCAACCATGCTGCTGTCTAGCATAAAATTAAACAAAACAAATAAATAAATATTTGAGAAAGGTACCAGCATCATCAATTACCCATGACAATACACACACTTCACATGTTCTCTTTTTCTCTCTGTCCTAAAAATTATCATAGCATACCCAATACTCCTCATCAAGCACAGCTTCTCTTGCAACAAATTGTCCAAACTCAAACCTATTTACTCGACCCAATTCTTGATCAGATGGCTGCAACCGATCAAATTGGAGATTGTTGGAGTTTAAAGTTTCCACTTTGGAAACGGGTGGAGTTGAAAGCTGCACAGAGAGTTCTTCCTTTTTCTTCATACTATAATCATTATTAATATCATTCTTCTTTGTCAGAGAAAATTTCGAATCCATGGCCCTGTTCACGTCAAACATAAAACAGAAGAAGCTAAAAATCATACAATAAAAGAATGATTCCCAAAATAAAATAAATGAAAAAGAAAATTGAAACTCACATGGTCCATGAGGAGGTAACTCTTGGGCATTTATAAGGGTTTGGAGACCCATTGAAGAATAAGGTCCCAAACTCAGGTCTATGAATTGGAATAGTCGACATGGGAAACATGTTTTTCTTCTAGATTCAAAGGCTTACGGAAACTCAAAAAAAAAAAATCTTTAAGTCTAAGAGCTTAACAGAAAGAAACCCCTTTTGATTGTTCCAATATGGCAGTGATGCAACATGTAAGAAAACTGAAATGAAAGAGAGAGATGAAGAATTCTGGCTTCAACTGAGAGTCGAAAACTACCATTTAATTTGTTTCTGCTTCTTCTTTCACAAAGTTTGAGAATTGGCATTTGTGGTGAGGAGAGGACAATTTGATGGTGCTTCTGAGCCAAAGACTCAGTTTTGGATTGAAGATGGTATTGGGGGTGGGTGGTGGGGTATGCTATGTCTATCCATTTTAATTTTGTTTCAGTTTCATGATTGAGATCACACCATTTTTTACCCAATTAATTATTTAGTTTCTTGTGATTACAAACTACATCTTCAATTGAATAATCAATGGGACAAAACATATTTCTAATCTCCTACTTTTTAGGGTTCCAGGTTCTTGTCAAAATGATAGAAACAAATCAATTAAGTTATTCTTTCTATTTGAAAAAAAAAAAATAGAGATCCAACAAACAAATGAAAGATTGTTATTTGAAAAAAAAAATACAATTTTTTTTTGTCTTGTTTCACTAATATGTTGAATATTTATGAAAAAGCACACTCTTCATGATATTTTCATGATTGTGAAATGGAAAGTGCAACCAAACTGAACTTCTATATTATTATTTGAAAAACGTTAAATTTTTTTAAATTTAAAAGACGAAAAGAACAGTACAAATAACAATCACATGATAATAAAAAAAAATAAACTTGCTTTAGGATGACAATTCATAAAGTTTGATGCATAAAATAATCCGTGAAATTAACAAATTCAAAATAATAAAGGTTGATTTATGTTTAATATATAACTTTCAAAAAAAAATTCAAAATGTGGTATAATTTAAAAAAATATATAATTCTTAACAAATTTTGTGAAAACGATTTTGAAAAAAAATAAAAATTACAAGCAATTTATCGAAGTTGAAACATATCCATAGTTTTGATTTATAGTATACATGTACTTTTCTAAGTAATTAAGACTTATTTTATGAAAAAAAAATTATCTGTGTGAAATAATTTCTCAAACCTTTTAATTATCATATTTAAAGTACTCTATTGTAATTGTTATGATAATTATCTATATTATGATTATTAGTATTAATTTAAATACTGATTATTTACAATTGTAAACGATTATAGAGAAGAAAATTTAAGAAAATTATTTTAAAATTAGTTAGCACGACATGTAAAATACGTACTTCTTGATGATAATCAACTTAATTTTTTTATTTCACCCATTAAAAAAATTACCATCTTTATCTCAATATTTATTTTAAACATTAAAATAAAATTAATATTAATACGAAATTCTAATAAATATCACTTAAAATGATTATCTAAACTTTGTATTATATCCCTAAAAAAATGTGAGAAATAAAGGATAAGATGGGTCACAATCTCATGTCGTGGATTTATGGATATATACAAGTCAGCTATAAGTATTCGTATTAATATTTAGAAATAGCTATATATTATATTTTTTTATACTTTAATAACATAAAAATTTAAATACATTTTCTTAAAATTCAGAATAAGTTTTTTTTTCATTTAAATTAAAATTTTAAAAATCTAAAAGTAATTTATTTTGACTAGTATGAATGTATTATGTATATACATTCACTACAAGAAAAACATTAAATAGAAATCAAGTTTAGAGAAAAAAATAATAATTAGTTGCTATATTGACTAGATTAGATATTATTTTAGAGATTGAAAAAATTATTGATTTTTAAAGTAGTTTCTATTATTGATAAATAATTTCTAAATTGGTATTTAATTAGCTATCAATGTTTTTGCTACCAAATTTAGAATTTAAATAATTGATAATTAAAACCTTATAGCTAATTAGAAACTATTTATCAATGATAAAAGTTAAAGTAGAAACCAATAATTTTTTTAATCACTAAAATAGTATTTAATTTAGTCAATATAGTAACTAATTATTTTTAGTCTCTAAAATTTATTTATATTTAATGATTTTTTAGTAGTGGTTATTTTTGCATGACCTTGTTGACAAGTGTCGTGTAGTAAATAGTAAACACGCTCTATGTTTCAAACCCACGGATTCTATTGAGAACTTTAAATTTTTACTCTTTTTACACACAAGAATTTGCATAGAGTGTGTGTATTCATTATGTTATTTTGCAAGCATAAACTTTTTTTTATAAATGTCCTAAAGAGGATCGTTGAAGCTTGCATATTATGACTTTATTTTTATGTTAGGGTATTTTAAAATATGTTTGACTTTTGATTGACATTTTTTAGCACATTGTAGTAATGAGAACAAGATTTCTATTATTCTAACAACACTGTTTTGAGCATATGTTTTCGTGATTTATACATTATGTTAAAATCATGTTTGAGATGTATTCCATTTAAGCTTCGCATAATTTTTAAACATAATTTTGTGTTGAATACATGAAAAATGTGTCTAGGATTTAGAGTGATTACATCTTTTAATTCTTAAGACTAATCACGTCTTTAAGAAGACTTTATGTTAATAATATACACTAAAATAGTTTCACTAACACTTGAGGTATCAATTGTTGTTTTCATTTGCATATCAAAAGTCTTCCTCTTCTACATGCTTGCGTATTTACTTTAAGCAAATTAAATCTTAGATTTTAAAATTTCAAACTTCTTATAACGTCTTGTTATAAAAATTTCATCTTATTTACATGTGTATCACTTATATTTATACTTTAAGTTTTCATCTAACTAACGGTCAAAACTAGGCATTATAGTAATTCAAATTGTATCTAATACTTGTTTTCATGCTCAATTACACTCTTAAACACATCCAAATATATTAGTATTTGTTATTATAAAACATAAATATCCTAATTTTCACATAAAGTTAACACTTGTGTTTTATCATAAAAGTATATGTAAATTCTTTCACAACATGTTCACTTAAAATATTTAATAAAATATTCATTTAATTATTAAGTTGAAATTTAAGGTTATAGCAGGCATGATTTTCTATCATCAAAGTTGTAAGTGCACGCTCACTCATACAGACTTTAAATCTCTTTCTTTTCAACAAATTTAGGAAGTTTGTATAGTTACAATTCAACTGTATTTTGTTTAGATTAGCTTCAATTTTACTAAAATCAAATTAAAATTCCACGTTAAAAGCTAAAAATAATAAGAAATAGTTGTTTTAATTTTTCATTATTATAACATGATTTTGATAGAAATTGTTTTCAAAACACACTATTGACGATTCAGGTTCATGAAAGTGAAAGTGAATTGTTTATTAACATGATATATTAATAAATTGAACATTGTTAGTTCTACTTCAAGTCAATAATACATTTAGTTTCCATAATATAATTTTTTACAAAAAATTAGTTTTCATATTATAAAAAATTACATCATGAAAACTCGTTTTTAAATATTATCAATTTTGTTTGTGATTAATTTATATAAAAATATTTAATTTACTACGTTTAATTAATCTCTTATTTTAAGAGTGTTATGTAACGAAATTTAGTTTTAACTGGACAAATGACATACTAAAAATAACTAAATTAATCAGTTCCTCTTACATTTTGAAAATAGAAAAAAAAAAGTAGGGAGTGCTTAGGGTTTAGGGTGCAAATAGCACGGACCAAAGAAATGGGCTTAGAAGCTAGAAGCCCAGCCCAATTGGTAAACGCCGTTTTTTCCGAGTTTGTGAGAAACAGAATGAGGAAGCACAAGCAGCAAGAGTAGCACCACCAAGCCACACAGCAATGGTGGCCATGGCGAGCACCGCCAATAGAAGAATCGAAACATACGAAGAGTTCGCGAAAGTTCACGCGCTGCTACTTGCTGCGTCGGGGTTGCCGGAGTGCCTGCACCGGCGCCTCTTCGAGAAGCTCTCCGGCGAGTCCTTCGACGGCGGCAGCCACTTTCAGATCGAGCCATGCGAGGGCGGCCGTCAGCGGCGCCTTGTTCTCACGTCGACGTCGATGGAAACGGACTCCGACGTCTTCCTCGTGGATCATGCGTGGACTTTCAGACTCTCCGACGCATACAAACAGGTCCTCCTCCTCCACCTCCTCCTTCTAAAAACTCCTTGTTTTAGGGTTTGTCTTGACGGCATTGGTGTTTGGTGTTGCAGCTGCGTGAGGTTCCAGGATTGGCTGAGAGGATGGGTTCTCTGATGTGTGTGGATGTTGATGTTGATGATGATGAAGATGAAGGGAACTGTGAGCTTGGTGTTGAGGAAACTTTGGAGAGTGAAGTTGGCGAGGCAAAGGAGAAAGGAGATGGGACGTTACGGTGGTTGGAGCTTGAAGGGCTTAACATCGATGATGCTATGCTTGTGTCTCTAGCCTTACCAACTAGGTTTCCGGTTAGTAATCCTCTTACACTTGTTTTAAGATTAATATCATTTCATTCTTTTCCTTTATGTCAGAGACTAATTTCATTCTATTTCAATGCTTCCGATTATTCAAATTGTATGATCATCAATAAATTATTCAAAGGTAAAAAATTGTCTACTGAATTGTGACACCTAAAGTGCTTATTTCCTTTGTAGTATTGAAGTATACTAAAAATACCAACAACAGCTTTTATAAAAAACAGTTATTAAGTTTTGTAACAGTAAAACTGTAAAAAAAATGTGCACAAAAAAAAATTACAAAAATTTGTATCCTCTTTTTATGTATTGGTATATATTATTTTTTCTTTTTCTTCTTATTATTATGATCTCAGTTCTTGTTTTTCATTTAAATTTGGTCAATCATTCCGTAATTTGAATACTCACACACTTTCCTTTCGTTGTGTCAGGATTTAGTGGCACTTAGCCTGCTTGGAAACAAGCTCAATAGCGCCGAAGTGGTTGTTCAGGAAGTTATCAAATTTAAGCATCTCAAAGGAATATGGCTCAACAATAACCCAGTTCTTAAAAATTGGTAACTTTTCTAATATCTAAAAGTTAATAATTGAACCATGTGTTCCTGTTATGAAGAGAACTAAATTACTTTACCTCTCTTCCAGTGATGGCAAGCTTGAAGGGGTCATTCTTAAGGAGTTGCCAGAACTGGAAATTTATAATTCAAGTTTCACAAGCAATTTTGGGGAGTGGGCGTTGGGCTTTTGTGCAGGGATATATGGAAAGGATAACCCTGTAAATGCTGATCAGGCTCACACTTCACTGCACACTGTGTCTTCTCTTGACCTTTCAAATAGGAACATTCACAATTTAAAGAATAAGGTTGAACAATTTATTATGCTTATTTTCTATATGCTTTTTGCATCCTTTTCTTTGTAGCCTGTGTTTCATGGGTGTACACAAGGGACTTTAATGCATTATTTCACTAGAATAAAATTTGATTGTATGAGATAAAATGGGAATTTCATATCTTCCCCAGGAGATGCTAAACGATTTTTTTTATCAATTAAAGATGTTAATAGTTGATATTGTACACCAATTCATTTCTTATTTTTTCATTCTAAATGTTTTGATGATTTTCCCATTTTTGCAGGCATTTACACCCATTTGTTTGCCATCTCTTACGTACTTGAACATTCAAGGAAATCCATTGGACCAAAACTCAGTTAGTGACTTGTTAGATCTGCTGCGTAGATTCACTTGCTTGCGTTCATTGGAGGTAGATTTGATTTACGTTGTCACATTTTTTTATCCCTCAAAATTTTCAATGTTATTTATTTAGTCCTTCTTAATTTACATACTTTGTGATTGGTGTTTTGGCCTTTGATAATTTGAGCAATTTTCAGGTTGATATTCCAGGTCCACTTGGACGAAGGGCCAGTGATATTCTGGAATCTCTTCCAAACATTTCTGAGCTAAATGGTATCAATGCATCCAAAATATTGGAAACAGGAAAGCATGTGATTGGTTCAATGCTTCTTCCTCGTCTTCCTGAATGGACTCCTGATGAGCCTCTTGCTGATCGTATTATAAATGCAATGTGGCAATATCTAATGACATATAGACTTGCAGATGAAGAAAAGTTAGATGAAACATCAGTATGGTATGACCTGCATATAGTTTTACTTTCTATATTTTAATTTAGCACTAGCTTTCTTTTGATCAATAACCGCTTTTTCTAATTTTTTGTTACATTTCATCAATGTGGTTTGGTTTATGCTTTAATATTTTCATGCAATTTGAATCCTTGGATCCATGTTTGACTACTAAAATTTTTTGGTTTGGTATTTTCAATGGGATAAACAAAATAGAAGTGTCACATGAATCATATTGCTTTTTCCCAATGATACACCACTTGAATCGCACATTCTTTTGGATATTTTTCAGGTATGTGATGGATGAGCTAGGTTCAGCTTTGCGGCATAGTGATGAGCCAAATTTCAGAGTGGCACCATTTCTGTTCATGCCAGAGGGCAATCTAGCATCAGCTGTGAGGTTATCTTCTCGATTTTCATTGATATTTGTACTTTGATGTGGAAGTCATATTTTCATGCTCTACAAATGTATCTGCTACTTTACTATATAATTGTACTTCACATATTATTCAACACCTTTGGTGTGATAAAAGATCCTTTTATAAGTTTTGATTCTTATTTCTTGCTCCTTGATGTATCCTGCCTTCATTACCTAAATGGTTTTTGTTAGAGAATTCGGTATTTTCTTCTTCCCCTCCCCATGTTAAAACATGGACTTGTATGTTAAAATTAATCAAAGTAATAACTCTCACATTTTCTCCAGCTTTTCTATTCTATGGCCAACACAGAATGTTCAAAAAGGTGATGAGTGCACACGCAATTTTCTTCTCGGTATTGGGGAAGATAAACAACGTTCTGCCAGGCTTACTGCCTGGTTCCACACTCCAGAAAACTACTTTATCAATGTATTTCTCCTATTGCTAAGATCATCGTTCTGTTTTATGTTTAAAGATCTATTATACAAAGTATCAGGAAGTTTTGGAGCTAATTACTTTCCTACTTTCAGGCATACGAGAAGCACCAACAGAAATTGTTGACCACAAGTTTAGTATCTCCCACCTTTCAGTATTCTGAGACTGGAAGTATTCATCAAAATTGTGGGCGTCCATTACGTGTTTACACTGATATACCTCATGTAGAGGAATACTTAACACATCCCGAGTTTGCAATCAGTAAGTTTAATGCATGCATGCTTGAACTTTATCTCAATTTTGCTTTTGTTCTTTGCTGCAGTTCATAATTAATGGTTAAATGTGACTTGGAACATATTGACAATTCATTTGAAGAGCCTAAATTGAATTTTTCTTGATTGATTTTAACCTTTCAGAAAATTGAAGGGCTCTCAGAAAATTCTGTTGGATTTTATTTTATGGTTGGCATCACGTATAAAATGGTATACTTTGTATTGTTGACCTTCTTTTTGAATGTTTGAATGCCTACAGCAAATGAACCAAAAGGTGCAGACATAATATGGACAGGTATGCAAGTAGATGAGGAGATGAAGAAAGCTACTGGAATTACGGATCAGCAATACATTAATCAATTTCCTTTTGAAGCATGTCTTGTTATGAAGCATCATTTAGCAGAGACAATTCAAAAGGTGATCATAGTTAACTAACATCTAAATGACTGACCTGTGTCACTGGCATGCAGCATTTATTTTGTTTTCCGAGTGAGGCTTTTTTTAGAACCTTAGCTTTTTTCTTGGGGTGGTGATTTTGGTGGTTTACGTTGCAACAGGCACATGGATCTCCTCAATGGTTGCAGCCTACTTATAATCTGGAAACACACCTATCTCAACTTATTGGTGACTATTGTGTCCGCAGAAAGGAAGGACTAGACAATCTTTGGATCTTAAAACCCTGGAATATGGCCCGAACCATTGATACTACTGTAACTGATAATTTGCCTGCAATAATCCGGCTCATGGAAACTGGTCCCAAAATTTGCCAGAAGTATATTGAACAGCCTGCATTGTTCCAGGGAAAAAAGTTTGATCTCCGTTACATAGTACTGGTTCGGAGCATGCATCCTCTGGAGATATTCCTGTCAGATTGTTTCTGGGTACACTTACTCTTTTGAGTGCAAAGAAAATTTCTCAAGCCTCTTTATCTTATTTCCTATCCTCTTGAAAGATTCTAATGGAATTGGTTTTATATTTCATTTTCAGGTTAGGATAGCCAACAACCTATATTCTTTGGCCAGAAGTAGTTTGTTTGAGTACGAAACTCATTTCACTGTTATGGTATGTCTTGAGTACACCATTTTATGCAGCAACAAGAAGATATTCGGATGAAAACTTGAAATATTTAATATTTCAGTGTTTTCCGTTTTCCTTTTCTCAACAAGTTTTAACGTAGTCATTCCATGGATTACAGAATTATCGCGGAGCCATAAATCATAAGAATGCTAGCGAATTTGTGAGGGAATTTGAGGAAGAACATCAAGGTAATGGATACTGCATTATCCTCTGCCACTGTTAGGATGAGCATCGTCTGCATTTCAAATGGCTACTTACTACAAATTCTCATCTCTGTATCTCTTTCAGTTAAATGGTTGGATATACACACAAGAGTAAGGAAAATGATTCGTTCAGTATTTGAGGCAGCTGCTGTTGCTCATCCTGAGATGCACAGTCCAACATCAAGGGCAATGTATGGTGTAGATGTCATGTTGGACAGCTCTTTCCAACCCAAGTTACTAGAGGTCCGGTTCCTATGTTCCTTTTAATCATAGAAATTTAATATTTGACATAATGAGTTATGTCTTGCATGAATTATGTGTAACATGCATTTTTTTTTATACAGGTAACTTACTGCCCGGATTGTACAAGAGCTTGCAAATATGACATGGATATTGTGGTTGGAGAGGGAGGTGTTGCCAAAGGTGTTGATTTCTTCAACAATGTGTTCAGGTGTCTCTTTTTGAATGAAACTTCACAAGTTAGTCAATTGTAATTCAGTATTTCTGTGACCATATCCAAGCTTGAACAAGGTTTATGAATTGTGGCCTCGCTTGGTTTATCCACGCTTAGAATAGCTTCTGTCGCTTCGTTTGGTTTTTTATTTACCTTCAATGCAACCCAGTTTTTTTTAAGGCATATGCAAGTTTGGAGCACAAGGGCGCACAATAACTCAATCAAATTACATCATTGTGCATTTCTTCTCAACAAACAAGAAATAAAACCCTATTTGGATTTGGAACTACTTTATGTACATCGAATCTCTCTACAATAGTGAGTACTCTCATTCATTTAAACTGTGAGAACAATCGTGAAGTGGGTATGTACCATATTAAGCTCCATGTTCGGTGGCGTCTGCTGATGTATATGATTGACTTCTTTGCTGCGTTGAAAGTTTCCTTTGTAATTCAAGAGTTGACATCCGCTCAGCCTCCAGTGCCCGCTCAAGCTTTGATCATCATAATAAAAAGGTTAAGTCAGCAGAAAAGAGCATATATTGATAGCTGTGTTCGTATTTATTGCATTTGTGAATAATACCTTGGCAGCTCGGGTGCTCCATTCCCCTAGAATGGCTCTGAGTCTTTCATTCTCTTCAACATACTGATTATATCAAGAATTAGCACCTTGTAGTCAAAGCACATAACACCCTTTTAATATCAGTAAAACCAGCTAGATACCTGATTGTTGGTCGTGCGAAAGTGTTGGATCTCTGACTCCCTTTCAGCAATCAAGGACCGGGCAAGCCTCAACTCAGATTGCACTTGGTTCATCTGAAAATTATTTAAGAGTCGTTTTAGTTTGTGAAGGTGCGGAGTTGAATGGTATCTGATGACTGCCTAAACTTAACACTAACCATCAACATTTGCCGAAAGGATAAAATGAAAGGCACTATGGAAATATTCATTTCTATTTGAATTACAGGAATTACCTCAGCAGAAAGTGTGCGTAACTCTTGATCACGAGCTGCTAGAAGATGCGCAAGGTCCACCTGTAAGATAAACAATTTATCACCAAAAAAGAATGAAGAGGTAGCAAGTAATATTTATTGACACCAATATCCAAGCCTAAATTTTTTATCATGCTAGTTCTTAAGGTTAAGCTAAATTGCTTTACAATTATGTAAAAGTTATTTGGTCAGATCATAGTAATTTAGCCTAAACATCAAGTGGAACAGAATTCAAGCTTGTTTCATGAGACGAGCCTTAGTAGGCTTCAACTCAACTATAATCATTGCACACTCGTTTAACTAATATTTCAACTAGATTCTCAAGAGAATGGAGGAGCCATTAGGCTCAAAGTTAATTGAAAGAAGATTAACTACGTCCCTCAACTCAACTATAAATATCCTACCAAAGCTATTGCTAAACAAGAGCAAGGTCAAAATTCGACCGAGGTACAATTATATACTGAATACATCCACGATATCGACAGAATAGGTATTACTATCAGCCTCAGACCATTGACTCTACGAACTTAAAAATTAAATTAGAAACCCACAGAATAAATATTTAAAACAAAAAACTACCTAGGATAATTGTCGAGGTACCAGAAAGGAATTTAAATAGTAAGTACCATTAAACCTATAATTGAAAAGACCTGTAGCAAGGTATAGAATTTCTGATGAGAAGCCTGGGCTATTTAACTGCAACTTCCTTATATACTCTACAAATCATTTTAGCAACTCCGTTCTGATTTCTAACAGTGCAAATTGAGGTAGACATCCTCAGGACGCGATTCATGTTGGAACACCAGTACAATTCTTTTTTTCAAGTGAAAGAAATATAGTTGTTGTGGTGATGGGGAATACAAAGAAATGTTTTATAGCAGGGAGGATTTTGAATGCTAATTGAATAAAGTACAGAGTTAAATAGGTATTGACAGGATACTACTGGTTTACATCTCGATATGAATTCAGATTGAATTTCAACTCTACTGAATCAGTAAAGATATTTGCTATTGCATAACTTGCTAATCTCTCTGATTATAAAAAATACTATATTGAATATTATACACCCATACACAACCACGACACATGTCCATTGTAACTTGTATGTGCCAAAACATGAGAATTTATAAATTAAACATAATGGTAAAAACAAGGAAGGTTTACTTATCTGTGTTAATTATTACCTGTGGTGTGTTCCGATCATCAGTTCGTTCGTATTTGCTTAGACACTCTTGCAATCGAAGAATCTGCAAGACCAAATATCGATGAAGAACTAATTAAATGAAATATCATCAGTGGAATGTCTACACTGTAAGTATCATTTCGAGCTGATATAATCAAATAGCAAATGAATGCTTCAATTTTTTGTATACCTCCTCGCTCAAAAAATGAAGATTTTCTCGCTGATATTGCAGCAAAGCCATTTGCTGGTCAGAGAGACGACCATCATGGTACCTATTGCATCAAGATATTATCTTCACAATCAAGAACCCACACTTTAATTTGGGCTTACAGACATGATTTGTTTGTGTTACTGGCATGTGATCTTACAAATGGCAAAGCATAAATCATGCATTCAGAAATACTATTTTGCTGAATAGTTTATTTATTATTTTTACTTTTGGGTTTGAAAATCGAACATGGACATTATGCCACGAAGTAAATCATAAAAGAAACTAGATTACAAAATGTTTGCCTTAGACCCTCTAGAGAACTTGCTGGCTGTAGTGGCGAATACAAGGACTTCAGAACATCAGGGTGTGAGTTTAATGAATTGTACTGGTGTATGTAACCTGTTTGCACCAAAAATGTAGTTAGAAAGAGCTAGATAAAACTAGTACTGTTTCTACTATATACGAACAAATCTTATAATTATAGTCGACAGGTGGAATGCAATAAATTTTTCCAATTTTTTTAATCCAATGGAGGACAGGCAAACACAGTCTGCCCAAGGCAAAAGACATCCCTACAGTTCCTTCCAAAAAAAATAATCTTAAGATTGTTTAAAACTTTGTATATAATAGTATCTACCAAAATACAAAAATAAATATTCATTCGGACTCAAATATAAGGAAAAATAATGAATTCCAAACTAATCAAAGTCATTTCATAAAATTTAATTTTACTGATCTCAATTAAAAATGACTTTCTTTTTGTAAAATAACTCGTTGAAAATTGATATCATGAATAAAAAGGAATGATATCATTAAATCAGGAGAAATTAGTTAGATTTCAATTTGCTCATATACTTAAATCCACTATACATGACAACTATTTGCTTACGTTTGAGTTATCTATCAATACATCTTCCCAGGTTTTTATCCAAAGAAGGGTGGTAGCACATGAAGGTTCAAGATATCCCTTTAAATGTTCTTAAATTTGTTTAAATTTTCTTGTGATATTTTAGTATGTGTTTCGCAAAACCAGGTTATAAGCTAGTTGGTAGCTAATAAGCTAGTTTCTAACTATAAGCTAGCTAATAAGTTCCTATCATATATGCTAATAAGCTAACTTAATGCATTAGAAGTGTTTGGTAGAATAGTTGCTAAATGTAAAATAACATAAAAGGACATAAGTACATAAGTTATATTATATAAATAAAATGTGTTTTCTAGACAAAAATGTATTATTATGTAATTAAAATTTTAGATTTTAAAAAAATAATTAAACTCTTATTTGACTTATTAGTACTTCTATTTATATTTTAAAAAAATTATACGCTTTTTTACAAGTAATTTTATTTAAAGTAGTTGATTTAATGAGTACTAATCAAATTTAATTTTTATTTACTTTTAAAAGTTTAATTTTTTTGATTTGTCAATTTAAACTACTGTTATCAATATGTGTAATTTTCACATAGCATCATGTAATGAAACATTACTTCATTTTATAATGTTAAATCTTTTTTAATTCGAACAACCTAAAAAATTTAAAAGTAACCCAACAAATACTAAAAATAGTGCAATAACTAAAATAAATATTCAATATCTTTTCAATTACATTCCTATATTAACCCAAATTAATAAAGAAAATAATAGGTAAAAAAAATTAAAGATAACAGGGAAGCGTGTTCAATTATAAGTGATACTAATTAAGAGGAAAATTAAACTAGCTGGAGTAGCTTGTAGCCTATAGTCTAGAAGCATCTAAAATAACTACTTAGAGGTACCAAACATTTTTGTGTTAGTCAAACTAATTTAGTATCTTGCTTATTGGCGTTACTAAACACACTCTTAGTCCCATCAATATAAACAAATCATAAATGAAATTTGTAGCTTCATCTCCCCCTCCTTCCCATAAAATTACATAAACTTACCAATGTAAAGACTCATAAAACATCCGGCAGACACTGCTTCAACTACCATAATAATCCTGCAGAATTTTAAATCAACATATATGAGACTACAGTAAGAAAGTGAACAACTATTTTCCAGTTATTCGCAAGAGAAAAAATGGCAGAGTGAAGAAATATGCCACATGGAACAAGAGCTTGATGGTGAACAATTTATCATTAGGTAAAACCAAACCTTCGAAAATATAAACGTAATAATGTATTTATTGTAAGTTGAGAACAACAAAAATTCATTCAATCATAGCCATGCCAGAAGTTCAACTGTGAACTCATCTAGGCAAAAGGAGGGGAACAGGGAGATAAATACATGCTATATGCTGTGATGTTCCAACAGTCAAACTGCCGACCAAACTCTGTCCCATACTAAGCATATATACTGCAGCTAGAAAATCTACAAATTGAAATATATTGAACCTCACTATCTAGTCTACTAGATAAATCACTGTTAAAATGATACGGTTTTAAGTTTAGCATACTCATTTGACCAAACATGCCACAAAAGCCTCAATGTCTATTCCCTGTACTTGGCACCTATTATTGATGACAAGATATAGAATAAGGCTTTCGTCCTTCATATTTAGAAGTTGCATACTCCTGCTAGTATTACTTTTTTTAACTCAACTCAATCTTGCCCTGAAAAATGTCTAAAATTAACAAGTACAACCAAATGGAGAATATACCTCAATATTGCAGAGATTGACAGGAAACCAGTGTAAGGTTTCCAGACTATAACAAGTAGCATTGCAGCGGTTCCTGACATAAAATTGAATAGTTGACAACACTCCTATTATAATTAGCAACTCGAACAATATAAACCATCCACAATGTTAAAAATATCAAGACATTCACGTGCATTCACCAAACAATTTATGTTTTGGGCTTGAGTCGGTTCTTGACATCGTGACATATCCATCAATTGACACCATATGTTAAATATAATCCGAAAGAAAAGTTTAAGCACTGAAATACATACCATAAGCTGTAATGGAAAAGGGTATGCGGACAATGAATTTCAACTTCTGGCTGAAACTATAGTAGCCCTGAAAAATCATGTTGGTGATAAAAGAAAATACAATCAAGCATTAAACAACATCAAACACAACCAAAACTTTCAGAGATTTGCAGCAAATGTGTAGTTGTAATTATATGGTCTTATAGGTCTAAATGCCATCGCAAAACTTTCAGAAACTATTTTGGCAACGAAATGTCCTTAACAGAATTACCTGCAACCGTATCTTTTGCACTTGATAAACCAGGTATTGTTGAAAGATTCCTGAAACAGCAAAATATGGGGATTAAGTATAATAAAACTATATACACGGAATATTGAGTAGAGGTTGAAGAAGCTTGTACGTTATAATGCTTAGTAAAATTAACTAATATTTATTTAGCACCTAGAAGCAATGTTGTTAACTTTATACATTAGCATTATGAACATAATAAAAGTATAAAGTCCAAATCCTTTGTCTGCACCTTGTATCCACCCTCATATTCAAAATCTTGGACAAGATGGCTATAGTGAAAATTAATTGTGAAGCCAAACAATTGCCCTTATAACGAATTTCTCTCTCAAAATCCATACTGTGCTACGTTTTATTTTCACCAATATATTTCCAAAACCAGAAATACAATTTTACACCATATAAAATCAATCACTAGAAGAAAAAAACTAAACACAAACTATTAATTTTGTTCATTAATTTAATCAACATTTGTCTGCACTTGAAATTATTAAGTCAAACAACCTCGCGATGGCTATATTGAAAATCAGCTTTAACTAGTATAATACATAACAAAATCAGTATTCTACAGGATCTGATTAGGGCTCCGAAAACATTAAGGTACTTAAAGTGAATCATGCAACAAAGAGTGATGAATCTCAGGCTTAACTTCTTCTATCATTAGGGGGAGGAGGTGATTGCTTCAGATTGAACATTCTCATATTTATTTCCTCTTTCCCAGGAAATCTTGTTAAAAAGTAGTATCAAATTCATAGCCACCACTCTTTATTTTGGAAGGTTATTCATTCCAATGTTCAAATCTTTGACAAAATGGCTATAATGAAAATTACTAGTGAAGTCATAAGTTTTTTCTCCTAATCACTAACTTCTTTATCAAAAAATCCATAGTGTTTTATGTTTGATTGTCTTCATAATACAATTGTACACCTTATATAAAATCAATCGATCGAAAAAGTGAACTTCAGCTACGCTCTAGATAGTAGTAGCCACATCAACATAACAAGGAAATTCTGGCATTCTTCTGAAGATCTCAGTGGAGACAAAAGCAGCAAAAGTGAGTGCAACAAGTAAAGAAAGACTGTATAAACAAGCGGAGAGAACTGAAGACCATAGCAAAAGGCATTCATTCCACAACACATTCAGAAAATGCGCTAGCTTATCCAGAGATGACAACCTAGAAACCCTAATTGAGACAGTTCCAAACCTGTCAACAGCAAGAGAAGAACATCACAACTACAAAGCACGGGAGAGATGAGTCCTTGCACGGGAAGAAATATCCACTGAGCTCCAATGGCGAAAGCAGCATAACCTGCCTAAAATGGAACCAACCAATAAAAAAGCAATTCATACCACAATCAATGCGAAAGTTGAATTGAATCAAAATCATCACAACATGTTGCGAAACGAGCCGATAGGAATTGAACTTGCCAATAGTATGCAATAGAAGACGCTGCCGACAACCCTGGCAGGCTTGCGGTGAGCGAAAAGAGGAGCTTCGTGCAGAATATCGAGAAAGCTACGAAAACGAAATCGAAGTATGTTGTTATGCATTGCGGAAGTATGTAACAGAAAATGAATAGTGATCGGAGTATTGTGCGCGAGTGACTCACAGAGCGTTGTCCTCCGCCGATGCGACTGGTGGAGAAGCGTATCTGTCCGTCGCCATGACAGAGGAGAAGAGAGGGTTCGATTCCAGGGTTCAGTGACGGAGGTTCTCTGATCCCCCTGCTCGTCAAAACTAACTGTAACGTTCTCGTGTTTACCTAATACTAGTTTTTTTAAAAATAAAATAAAATAAATGGTTAATTATATTTCTTTCATTTGCTTTATTTTCTTACTTGCTTAAATGAATAATTATGTTCTTTTTGTCCTATACAGTTTTTCTAGTTAGTAAAAATAATAATTTAATTTATGATATTTTTAACGCTATTATTGCTATGACAGATTTTCTAACATGATAATTTTTTGCATTATTAGAATACAGATCAACCACATCATCTTGTCATGTCATATAAATAAGTTTAAAGAATGGTGTGATATTAAAAAAAAAAAAAAAAAACTTTAGAACAATGTTAGTTATTTTTTTATCTTTATCAAAAACCCATTTCATATTTTGTATCTTCCTTTCACTAAAATCATTTTGTATAGACATACCCTAAATTTTAGTCGATTTGGAATGCTTTCGTCTATGAAAAGTTTTTCACTTTAATCAATATCAAAATTTCAGTGAATGGCGATTTACAGGGTAAGGACTTCTTCAGTATTTTTACTCTTGTTGATTAATGTTAAACTATGTCTTTTTTAAAAAAAAATTAACGTGTAGACATTTTTTTTTATATTAGCAAACGAGCAAAAATTTGGTATATCTAAGTGTTTACTTTACATATATCTTTTTCATTTTTTTTTCCATCAATACATACATTTAAAAAAAAAACTTTTCATCAATATGATAATATTAATGCATAAATCTAATGCATCTCTACTTGTTTCAATAACAACAAAAATCATCTAACCTAGAAGTTTTTAACGACTGAAATAAGAGTACCAATGTATCTAATAAACCTTAGACTATGCTCAGATACAAATATTATTAAAAAAACATTAAAACTGTTGTTTATTTTAAAAGCAGATTGTTAAAATAATATTAAAAGTGTACAACGGATGCAAATGTAAATCACATTGAAAGAGTGAGCTTACACTGGATTTCTTCTCCATGGTTTCGTTTTGCTGTGCTACTTCTTCTCTGCTAAGTTTCTTTTGTTATTTTTTTCTTCTAATTTTATTTTCGTCTTCTCGCTTAAGCTTATTCTTTTCTCTCTTATGTTTTTTCTTCCTCGTGTTTTCACTGAATTTTTTTTACACTGATTTTATTTCCACTTAACTTGCATGGCACTTTGTTCTATTTCTTTTGTTTCTTGTGATTTGTCATTTCCTCTGTGCATGACACAGACACTTTGTGAAGTATATGTAATTGCGAGTAATGGAAACTGAATTACGAATGATATAACTTGAATTCGATTGTCACGATTCAAGTTATAAAACGATTTACCTACTTACATGTTTCGTGAAAGAAATTTTTTCGAAAATTCACAATGTGCGATTCTTATTATTCTAATAACCATGTAACTATCAATTTATGATCATTATAATGTATGTGGTGCACACAATCCAGTCCATGACATTCTTAACGATTTACAATAAGTTCTAGCTTATTTTATACGATGCCAACCCAACTAGGAGTAATTTTCATTATACATGACCCGTATACTTCACAAATAATACTGGCATCAGCTGCTCTAAACTTTGACGCATGGAAGCGATGTGGTAGACCAGGGACCATATTGTTACGCAATTTAGGCCACAATTGGATAAGAAGCACAAGTTGCAACACCTGAAAATGAACAGTTAACAAAATCAGTTCGTCTTAAATTTACAAACTCAGAATTTCAATTCTTCACTTGTTTTAAATTGTAAGTCCTTTTTACTAAGCAATTGATTGAGGTCATTTTAAGTTTGGTCTTTTGTTGGGGCCGGGTCTGTAGGAGTACTCACCGCACATGTTCTTCCCCAATTCCATCTTGAAGTAGCCACTGTCACCCCAGTTTGCTCCCCATGAATTTTTAATGAGCCAATATGGGACACCATTTTCAACTCCATACCCAACAGCAAGAACAGCATGGTTCACATCCTGCCAAACAAATTCGGATTTTGACATCATTTCAACTATCAAAAGGAACGTGCAAGATACAAGGTAACACATCAAAACAATAATTAACAATTGAGATGCTGATAGTTGTAAGTATATGGTGCGTTACAAAAACAACAACATACCATATATTGGATAGAAATTGTCACAAACCATAAACTTGTAGCATACCCTTTTGTTTTGAAAATTTTATTAGACATTTTTTACTTGACTTTCTAAAGCCTGGTAATCATTTGTAGGACTCACCAGGGGAGTGCTACCGCAACTGTCACTGGTGTAAACTCCTTTCTCATAGAATCGGAACCCACTAACCACCTGAAAGGCCACACTAACTGGTCGAACAAATGCAACTGCATGTTTTAATTCATCCTCAGCACCCTGTAGTCAAAACATAGGATAAACAAATTAAAAAATTTAATGTAAACACCATCTAGGCGTGAGACCAAGATAGACTTGATTCCGCACTGCAAGAAATTAATGCATTTGTCACTAATGTTAAACTGCGAACATACAAATAAAAAAACTCCAACCCATTTTGAAGAAAAGTCAGAGAAGTGAGTACCAAGGTGATATTGACAGAATCAAGGACTTGAATCCCAACATTTTCAGCTGAAAATTTGCAGACACCATCTTTTCCCGTGTAGGGATATGCTTCCTCTGTCTCAAGCCCCCCATTGTATTTAATGTACTCAAAGGCTTGGGATGGCAACCCACCATTACAGCCAAAGTTGTTGAAATCACCAGCACAATCCACTAGCTGCTGCTCAGAAAGAGAGATACTCTTTCCATGTGCCTGTGCATAGGCTGCTTCTAAAGCCCCAGTTGTGCTGCATTATGCAGATATCACGGTTAGAATCATGACGCTGTACCTTAGTCATAGTTCATTGTAAAGAGTGTTTCAGGGTCCCAAATTAACCTGAATGTCCAGCATGATCCGCAGCTGCCTTGATCTTTAACTAAGCTGACTATCTTTTCTTCTCTCCAGTCTTTCTGTACACATGACCAATGGAATAAAAATCTGAGTATGCTACACAATATCCTCTAAACATTGTGGCTAAAGGTATCTCAAAAGCAAAACAAATGTTCAAGAGTTAAATATTTTTTTCCATTAGTGAATAGAAGGAAAAAAAAAACAATAATCAAATTAGTTTTTGAAGTCACGAACATCAATCAATTTAGTCTTAGCATTAGATATATGTTATTTTAGTGTGATTGTGCTTTTAGTTTCTAACAATATTAACTGCCACATGTACCGTTATCTCAAAAGTCAATCATTTGTGTGGTGTGATAAAAAGGGATTGACTGCTTAATTTGTGTTGTATGGAACAATACAGTTAAGTAGAAATTTGAAAACGTACCGTTGGAGGAAGAACAGCATCTGTAAGCTTGTGGTTGCCTTTGTGAGTGGCAGAGCAATTTTGAGCAGCACCTAGTCTGTGTCTTTTGAACTCCTCCCAAGTCCAATCAGCAAAATCTGTGAAGACAAATAAATAACGTCAAAATCCTATTTCAGACCAAACAATACGGAAAAAAAAATTATAAGTTAAAATTAGTTTATGTCTTAATTAAAAGTAAAAAAACACAAGAAAAATTACATTATGGAGTTCCTGCAATAATTAATATATAAACTAATTTGGTGATGAAGAAACTAATTTTAATTTTACCTTTTATTTTCTCTTTTAAAAAAAATTATGAAAATAATTCGTGCCTCTCAAACTGTTATAATTTGTCTCCACCAACTTTTAATTTAGTAAGACTCTTACATGTTTTGTTGCTAAACATTTTTGTATTGTAATTTAAAATGTAAAATAAAATTATATTGTTATCGAATAAGTTTTTAGACATAAAATCATCCATTATTTTATTTTTAACTATTATGATAATTATGCTAAACGATTTCTTGCGTTCACGAAACAACTAATATTTTCTATCCAAATTTATGGATCTATTAGTGACTCCACGGATCACTCTACTAGTTCATCAAAGATAAAAAAATTAAAATGGAATTAATATTTAAAATTTAAAATTAAAATATATGTTTCTGATTAAATACAAAAAATATATTTGTTAATTTGATTTTTATACCACTAATAAAAAATATTATTTAAACTAAATTATCAGAATACAAATTGCTATGTTTTAGATTTACTTAAGTTCTTTTGTAAATTTAACTGTTTTTAATGAAGTTTAAAATATATTTTTTATTTTTTAAGAATATTAAAATATCAACACTGAGTCAACGGGGAGCTATGAGAAATGGATCAAATCTGATGAAAACCAAACGGCATAAAGGGAAAAACAGTAACAAGAGAAGACTGAGTGAGTGAGGCATACGATTAACGGCGAGAGTGTATGACAAACGTTTCTTGTTGATGGAGCGGATGAACCTGAGGTTTTGCGAGAATATGTCGTACCTCTGCTTCATCTCTTCCTCGTTACGGTACGTCTTCCGGAACCTCCCAACGAACCGCGCAAACGACACCGCGCTCCGGCACTGACCTATCACCTGAATCACCTGCTGCTCGACGTCCGACACCATCCGAATCGGATTCGCATCCTCCAGCCACGATCCACTCGCCACGGCGCACAAGAGCACCGCCACCGTGCACCACACCACTGAGAACCGCGCCATGTTTTCCACTCTCTTTCTGTTCGTTGATCTCTCCAACTGTTGTGGAATCTGAATGGAGGTACGCTCTATTTGTATTCATCAATTGTTAATTATCTAGGGACCACACCACAACCATTTCTATCTTCGAGTCTAAGATATTTTTTAATTTGCGTGGATTCTATTTTTTTCAACCTCTTTTATTTTAAGATTCCTTTTCATTTCTACAGTATGATTAATTAATTTCATCGTTTTTAGTTTTTAAATTCGCTTAATCAAAGATCAATTTCATTTCAGGACACCGTTTCTATTTTTTATTTGGTTAAGAACAAAATCATGAACATTATGAAAGATTAGGGTTTATGCAAGATAAAAATATAGTTTGGTGAAATATTATTTGAATAAGTAGGCATTATTGATGCATGTATTATTTATTGATTTGTAAAAGGTTGATGATGTGTTCCGTGACGTGGTATTAGAGATATTATGTTTGCTTCACAATCATTGATGGACCCAAATAACGTTTTAGTCGTAGAAGCAACTGTAACAAGTTATGGAAGATATCCATTGCTTCCATCACCAGATGAAGACATTATAATAAACTATGGTAATTTGGTAACCATCCAAGTGTACCAATTCATAAACTCTGTGTGAAAAGGGTTCAATTGAGGAATAGTAATAATCTATGTCCCTTTTGAACCTTGGTACAATGAATCTAGACAAGAAAAATAGGGTAAAGTCAAGCTCATATCTTGATGAGCTTTGGTTTAACCAATTTCATCCATACAATTTTTTTAATGACTTTTAAGTTTTAGATTTTCTGAAACTCTCACTTGTAGAAAGTTATTATTAGAAATGCATGAACTAATTCCTCTTTATCAATGTTGATAGGGATAGTAAGAATTGAGAAAATAATATCTGAAGTATTAAGAATGAAAACTTTTACATAATAATGGAAATATACTTCTTAGAACTACTATTTTCTAATGAAAATAGTTACATCTAAAAACAATTTACTTAATCCTATTTGTAATTATTGATTTAAATATATTTTTTATCTATAATTTTACAAATATGTAATCTTAGTTCTAATAAAAGTTTAATATTTAAAAAGTAATGTTATTCTGAATACATTAATTTTGATATATTTTCTTCGATCAAGTATTTTTTCCTAATTAAAATTTCTCAGTCCTATATAAATTTTAATTTTGTAGAAATTATAATATTAGTCATTTTACATCAATTTTATGGATGAAAATGAGATCAAACATGACTTTTTTTTATCAGATTGGGGGAAGGCTTCCGGAAATAGCATTTTGGAACAAATTTTAAATCTTTTGGAAAACTTATTTTGCTACAATAATGGAAAACTTATTTTGCAACAATAATGTTTATGAAATATTTTCAATTGAGTTATTTGTAAATAGTTAAAATTCAATTTCAAATGCATTCTAGAAGTTTTATTCTACATTTTTTTTCTGAATATCGTCAAAACATATAATTTAAAATTATTTTAAATACATTTTAAATAATAATTTTAGATTTCAAAAAATTATCTTCCTTATCCCACTCTAATAGGGAGGTGAAGAAGAGAATATGAATGTGTAAAAAGAAAAGCCCAACTTGATTTGTGTATCTTTTCCGTTCATGCTACGAATTTTGGGCTATATTTGTTTTTACAAACCAAGCCTATATAAGAACTTTTATATAATATTAGAGACTACTTCAACTCACTCTTTCAATACTCATTTACTTTTTTTGTTTCATTATTCTCTTATTTATTTATTGTTTTGAGTGCCAACACATCATTCACACGTAGAACTACATTTGATACTGTAATCATTCTTTATTATTTATCTACAGGTAAGTTCATATATTAAGATATAAGAATTTTCCTATTAAGAATTTAACTTAAACTTATTCATTTTCGGATAAGAACAATGAGTAATAACTCCTTTATGAAGCAATGAGACTTTAAATACTAGTAAGTATTTACCATACATACCAGGCCAAAACTATAATAACTTGAAAGAGGAAAAGGTTGGACATTTAGTTATATGTAATTTCAAACAATGTTTTGCCTAGGTGTTAGTATATAGAAACTAGAGTAAATTACATTTACATCTCTTGACATTTTCTTAAATTATGTTAATATATTTTTTTAATCTTACACAAACCACCTTTTAATTTAAAAACATTAAATTGTCAATTTCTTTTATATTACATATATATACTACTCTCTTTTTTCTCAGCAGAGACATATATAAACTACTTAAGTTTTAAAAATATTACATTACTGTTAAATCCTTATAAAAGATACCACTAGTGAAAAAAAAAGAGCAAGAAATATAAGTGTAATTTAAAAAATATAACTTACTCTGTAAACTATTAATAAAGAAGAGTGTGTACCATTAGAAGTTGGATAAGTTTCCAAATTTATCAAGAGGTGGCAGAGGCTTTTCATGCAATTTTTTTTTAACTTTTATAAAATAAATATTTAATTACAAGTGTATAAAATAATTTTAGTTTAAAAGAGAAATTCAATTTATTTTACCTCTTTACTCTCTTCTTTCATAAATCTCAAAGTTTAAATAAATTTTGTGTGGGATCTATTCTAAGAAGCATGGAAATACAAATTTGAAGCTAGTTTAGTTTTCAACCTCGAACACGTTAGTTGAAGAAAAAAGAGGAAAAACTTAAAATAAAAAACAACATGCATTCACATTATGCAAAAATACACACGTTAACGTGAGCGTGTGTCTCTTTATTTTTATCATGATATCTTACATTATTAAATTAAAACTTAATTATTATTATAATTTTTATAATTTAGCATATTAATACTGTATTAGTTTTAGCTTTAATATATTTTACAATATTTATATATATATATATATGTGTGTGTGTGTTTAAATTTAAAATATTATTTAAAATATTTAAATTTTAAGAGTATAAGAATTTGAAGTCACATGCAAGAAAATATAAAACTTGAAAATTATAAAAACAAATAGAAATAGAATGTAAATGGTAAGAAAAAACCAATTTTAATGATTATTTTAAAATATCAAATAAATAAATAATTTTTTACATAAACTAAAAAAATATATTAAAAGTAAAATATGCACTAAAAAAATTCTACAAGCCTTATTCCACACTCTTCGGTCTTCAATCTCACGTGTGGGGGTAACCTCTGAAAGAGTTGACCCTATATACTATGTTAAATTAATTTCCACGTCTTTAAATTATTTATAAAATTTTAATTAGATTTCTAAATAAAAACATAAGTTATTAGAACTTTTAAAATCATCATAAATTATATTTTCTTACAGTTCCAAGTAATTATAAACTAATTCTAGAAGTTTAATTAGAAAAAAGTTAGAAGATCAATTAGTGAATTGCAAAGGTTTAATTTGGAGTTAGTTATAATGTTCAGTATTATTGTAATTTTTCAACCAAATTATTATTTATTATTGAAAAGTAAAATAGTTAAAAGCAGGTTGAAGCTTAATGAAATCTAGAAGGGCCAAAAAACCCTTTCCCAGATCGTGTGTCACCACTTCCTACTGTGAATTGAATTTTGACTTTTTTATGCGTTACTCGTGTGAAGACTATTTTTGGTTAGGACGTTAAAATACTGAGATTAATTATAAATTTAAATATTTTTAATCACTAAATGTTTCTTAAAATGTTTAACATATTTTTATTTTTATATAAATATTTGTTGTTTGGTTTTATTATTAATAAGATGATATAGGTATTATTTGACAATTATCTATTTTCATGTGAAAGAATAAAAATACTCTTAATTAAATAAAAAAATACGGATAAATATATATTTAGGTTTTTTTTTTGAAATATATTTTGGATTTTTTTTTTAAATGTATACTTTTAAAATTGTTTATACAAAGTCAGATTTCGATTTTTGAATTTTATTATGGACTTTTTTTTTCTAGAATTCAGTAATTTATTCTAGATTCTTTTTAGAATATATTTTTCCAAATTCGAAATGTAATTTACATTTTCATTTTCAGAATGAGAGTATTTTTGGAAATTTAAAAATGTGTTGAGTGGAGGTTAAAAAAAGTTGAATTTACGAAGAATTCACTGTATTATCTTTGTTTTTTTGTTTTTTTTCAGTCAATTCATTCTTAAAGAAAAAAAAAACTAGTGAGTCCTACGAGATTAGAAAAAAATCTAAGTAAATTAAAAATGAAAAAAATAAAAATAATAATAACGTCATCTTATCAAACTGATAATAGTATTAGAACATTCATTAAAATACAATTATATTGTTTAACGAAGACTGAATTAAAATGAATGAAAATTATGAGATACTTGATATATAATTAAATGATAATACGATTAAAAACGTAGTGTATACGTAGACAAAATCAACCCTTACATATTTGAAGACTTTTCCAAATAATTGCCGTCTTTTAGTTTTTTTGTTGGTGCAAGTGGTAGTTGATTTTTATGCTGGGAAAACCTCATAACGTTGAACACAAGAAAATTACAAGTCAAAAAATGAGTAACGTTTGGTAAAACTTCATAGATTTGGGAAACAAAGTTAAACTTGATAACTTCACTCTCCTTGGATTTTTAACTGAAACTGCTTATTCCATAAAATAAAATTAAAAAAAAAATTCTATGACTAATAAAACTATAGCCAATTTATGCAATGAACATTTTTTATTGTGAGAGATGAGATAAATGAGTTACATAAAAAGTTTAACAATTAATTCGGAAATGTAGTAAGTTTGAATTTTAAAACTTATACTTAGTGATTTTGAATTTGTAAAATTATACTTCAGTAGTTCGAAAACGTATTCAATTAAAAAGAATTATGAAAAAAAAAAAGTTTATGGTAATCCATCCCACAATAAACTAAAACACTTTGTGTGGTTCTTATTAGTTACCTAATAATAATATTCCTATTTTTAATTAGATGAATGTATTAGAGATATTAATATAATGAACGAATTATAACAGATTTTGTATTTTAACATATGTATTTGAATATAATATATAATATCACCATAGTGTAAGTCTTGCAATCATAACTATCACCATATGATATGAAAATCCTTTTTAAAGTGTTAATTGTTAAACTTATTCTTTTGTAAAGTATATTCTTGTCAATTGTGGTTATCTGATCCATTCGAATTGAAAAAAATAAAAATTACTTAGTCAAATAAAAAAAATTATAATTAGTATTTTTTTTTATGATTAAGTGTGTTTATATATATATATAACTAAAAAAAAAGGGCTACCAGGTGAAGTCAACTCACCTGTTTTTTAATAAGTTTGACCAAAATTATTTTGATATTTTTTAAGTTTTTAATTGATAATTAGTGTCTTAATTTAGATAAATTAAAATGATTATTACATTTATATAATAAAATGTTTAGATTAACGAGGAAACCATGTAAATAATGTTTTATCACCAAGTTCTAAAGTCACTTAGAAGAATTTTTTAGATGATTCGATTACTAAGAGACTAAATAGTTTATTAAAACTATTCACCACATATGGTATAAGTTGCATATCATCCATTGAACAATCTGGTATAATTAGACGATTTGGTAATCTTTAGACAATATTTTACTAAGCTAATATTATTGATTCAACACAAATTTCCACTTTGATTCAACACAAATATTTTGAGCGAGAGTCATTATTTGTCACCAAGTCTATTATAGACTTAACCATTAATCAGTGGATCAAATCCAAACAATAAAAGAACTTATTACCTAGCAGAACCTTCATACTCATATAATAAAATATTTCACCATGCAACTTGATATCAATATTCTTATTTCTTTCATGGTAGACTTGATTATTGAATAGTTGTATTGCGTTGATATTGTCACAATGGATGATGACAATCTAGTCTTCCACCTTTAGCTCTCTAACTAGACCCCTCAGCCATAAGGCTTCCTTTTTAGCTTATGTCATGACAATGTACTCTGCTTAAGTGGTTGACAAAGTCATTACTTTTCTGTCAACAATACTCACAACATAGCTATGTTGGGGCATGAACGAATCATCACATACACCACATAGTCAACGATGTTTACATATAAATACTATCCAAATTATATTGTTCCTCCCTCTTCTTAGGGAATGTTCACCACTCAAATTATAGTGAGAAGCAAGAGGTGTGGACATAGGTTTTAACTTTGTCATCCCAAACTTGTTAAGATTTTTTCTATAATTGATCTTCAAAGACACATATAGATGCTTCAAATGACACCATTTAATGATCTCAATTCGCAAAAACCTTTATAGAAGCTCCAAGGTCCTTCATATCTAACTCATTGTTCAGGTCAATCTCAACCTTTTCAACCTCATGCTTACCATTGCTAGCTATTAGAATGCCATCTACACATAACAACAATACTATGAAATGATCTAAAATTAGAAACTTGAAGTAGACGCAAGAGTTATACTTCTACGTTTATAGTTAATTCTTGCAAAGAACTCATCAAAACACTTATTTCATTGTTTTGAGGATTGTTTCAGACCATACAAGGTTTTATTTAATATACAAACATAATCCTTCTTATCTCAAATCTAAAATTCTTTTTTTTTTGTTGCTTCATGTAGGAATACAATCCTACCGTTCATTTATTTCAACTTAAGGATAAGTTCAACAACCATGGTGGAGTTGTGTCTTATTGTAGGAGAGAACACATATTATTATTGACTCCTTCTATCTGAGTAAAGCCTCTAGTAACTAATCTCACATTCAATTTTCATTTATTGATTTCTGTATTACTATGTTTATGTTTTAAAATCCATCTATAACTGACTAACCTAAAATCTATAAGTTTATGAACAAGAGTTTAAGTATTGTTTAGATTAAGTGACTTCATTTCTTCATTCATGGTGCCTAACTATCAAATATTTTCCTTACTTGCTGTCAGCACCCTATTTCGTTCGGGTAACCAAAAAAATATTTAATAAAATAAAGTAGAGGTAGCAAAATGGGTCAGCCCACCCTGTTTTGGCCCGACCCACTATTGGCTCGCCAAAGTTGTGTGGGCTAAACATATAACCCTCCCAATCATAGGATGGGTTGGCAGACTAGGCCACCACTTTTTAAATTTTTAATTTTTTTTCTTTTTTAATTTTTTGTTTTAGATTTATCTACTTGGTTATAATCATTGATATTACTTTTTGGACAATAAAAAAAATACAAGAAAGAACAATAAAATTAAATCAAATTTTAATATTATAATGAAAGAAGGTTTAATATTCAACAAAGTACAGTAAATGTCAACAATACTTTAATAAATCAAATGATGTATAAAGAAATTAATGTAAATAAAGTTCTATATAAAATATTGACAACCACAAATTTTTATTCCAAAAATATGAGATCCCTTTTTGAAAGTACCATGTGTCCCATAGAATTGACGGTCTAGGCAGGCCGAACCAATACAGGTTGACAGGTTCTCAAGGTTAACCCGCCCCGTCTAAATAATGACGGGCCGACGGGACAACTTATCGGATCCGACCCGTTCTGTCATTCCTAAAATAAAGTATAATTTATTAGAAAAAAATATGAGAAGATGAAAAAAAAACTAAAATCTAATAATAGATTAAATGAGAAAATTAAAAAAGAATATATTTTTATAATAAGAAATATTTTCTTTGTTTAGTTCGATAAAACACTAAAAAAAATATTAAATGAAATATTCTAATTTGTTTTGCCTTGAATACACTTAAAAGTAAAAAAATAAATATTTACTTTCAATCAATGTGATTTCTTAATAAAAATATAAAGAAAAATTATGTTTTTTCTCTCACGTAACCTTTTTCCTTTGCTCTCACACTCACTTTTGTTGTGTCTCACATTCTCACAAACTCACCCCCCACACACACATGCGTATATGCAACCACGATTTTACCTCATTCACCCTACATCTCCATACAAAATTCCTACATTTGAAGGCACATTAAAGAATGAAAGCCATTTCATTTTAAAAAGATTATACTTGCAAGCATGATTTTAATTTTATAATTTTTAAAATTATACTTATAAATATAATTTCGATTATTATTATTATTATTAGTTATTTATTTATTACAATAAAATTAAAAGCGTATAAGAAATACGATATCAATTTCATTTAATTATATTATTATTATTATTATTATTATTATTATTATTATCATCAAACTGAATTTGCAAGAAAAAAAATCTGGTTTTAGGGATTTGAAGATAATAAAAATACTGAAATCGTATTCGGAAGTACGAATTCTTTAAAATGAAATAGTCTTTGCAATCACTATTTGTCTACCTTTGTATTAATTTTTAAATCTACCAACTATTTAACAATTTTAAAAAAATTATATCCTTTTATTAAAAAAATCCCCATAATTAAGTTTTTCATTGTATAGTTAGACTTATTGGGGCATGTAAATGATCACCCAACTACTAATGAAGTTCATTATTAATTTTCTTCACAATAGTAACTAATCAAAATGTTGGAATCCACGTGAAAAACCAGTTTCTTACCATTTTAGAATTCATCCATTGACTCAATCTTAATAGAAGAGGTTCCATATTGTACTCATTTATGATTCACTACGATTCTGATATACCAATTTCAAATGTGAACATCTTCATTTTTTATCTTCAAACGAGTCTGTGTTTAATCCCATTTATGAAAAAGACACACATAAAGTAATAAGGAAAATAATCCATTAAGTAAAAACTAAGAAAAGTCAAAGATATTGTAATTTTCATTTTATAAATTGTTACTAACAAATCATATAAAATAAAATAGCCTATATGACCCGTAGATGATATTTCCTAGTGGCCATAGACCAAACAATTTGATTTAATTTTAATATTTAATCTTATGAATAAAAAATAACAAATATGAAGAAAATTTACCTACTCAAGAAGTCTATCAGTCTTAACTTAAAGACAAAGAAAAGGGATTTGAACATTTTAATAGTAACTATTGTATATTAATGAATCAAAACATTTTATTTATCAATAGACATTTAAAAGATATCTCAAATCTTGTAAATAATTAAAAATAATAATTAATTATTAATTATAGTATCCAAAATAAAATAGTACATCTACTTAAAACTCAACTCTTGATTTTCAAACTATTTCAATTCTCAAGAGAGCATGTTAATAAACTTTTATGAGAGTTGTAGATTTGCAGAAGTTGCTAAACTACCAAATCAGTACTTTCAAAATACAATATTAGAAGTGTTTGTGATATCTATCAAATACCTCTATTTATTTAATTATTTTTGTGAAAAAAATATCACAAATTTTTCAATGTTATGTTTTCTCATGGTATTATAAACATTATGAGTAAATCTATCATTTTAAATTAATATTTTTTTTTATCATATTACATCAATTATTTCATACATATTTTCTTTTTCTTTAGTTAACACTATAATAAGAAAATCATGAAATAAAAACCAATTTTTAAAGAAAAAAAACAATTAGCTGCTATAGTGACTAAATTAAAGACCGTTTTAGAGACTACAAAAATTTTGGTTTCTAAATTAGTTTATATTATTTTTAAACGGTTTCTAAATTGGTCTAATTAGCAACCAAATTTTTGTTACCAAATTTAGAATATAAATAATTGGTAGCAAAAACAATTGTTGCTAATTAGACACCAATTTAAACATCATTTAACAATAATAGAAACTAATTTAAAAACCAACATTTTTTTAGTCTCTAAAATGGTCTTTAATTTATTCACTATAACAGCTAATTATTTTGATCCCCAGTCAATTTAAAAATATTATTCTTTCTCTCAATATATTGTTTGGAATGGCTCATGTTTTGTCTTACCCTACTAACATAGTTTGGAATGAAGTTAATTTTGAAAAGTTTAGTTTTAACATTAATCTTTTTGGGATATGTTAACTTAATGTTATGTATATATTCAAGAAAAGTACATGAGATGTGAAATGGCATTAGGAAGATTTGAGGTTGTACATACTTCTGATGCAAGGAAGATTAATTAAGAATAAACTTGGTTTAAGTGACGTCAGGAGTTTGTTTAAGTATCCATATCAAATATTTGTTAGAATAATGCGATGACGAAAGCATGTTAGAAAGGTTATCCATTTTTTGCAGTGTTGAGAAGGTGGTTAATTTAAATTATGATGGAAAAAGGACACGTGGCATGGCCCCACTTAACCTACTCCCGTACGTGTTGACGGTTTTCTCTTTGAACGCACACAAAGTTTGAGTCGAAGCTGTTTGTAGTAATTTTCCAACCAAAACATTGGAAATTATGGATTCCTCTCATTTCATCCAAAACACATTTTCCCTAACGCTAATCTCAACCACCCCATGCTCCTCACACCCAACCCTACTTCTTAACGCAATTCATTCATTCATTTTTCTACTCACTTCACATAACTTCTATCTAGTTATCAACAAAAATCATAAAGAAATTGTTTATACGATAATTATAATAAGTCAATTTGAAGATTATGTGAAGTGAATACAAAAAATATAAGTGAATACAAATTTCATCTGATGAGTGAGTAACTCATATGATTATGGTTGGAGATCCCATAAAGATAAAGACATTTCATAGGATATGTTTGTGCAAACTTAACCTCACGAGTTAGTCATTGGCATTAATTAAAAATAAAAGCATTTCATAATATACAAGTGAATGCAAATCTCATCTTATAAGATTGACTTAAACTTAAAATTCACTTCTTAATATTAATATATGTAATATGTAATGTCTAAGGTATAAATTTATTTGTCATTCTTATATTTTGTTCTCTAATCTCATACACTTTTTTACAAAATATTAGAACTAATTAAATTAGGTGAATATACATAATTTTATTTTTGTAAACACGTGTCCCACCCTTTATTTGAAAATAAATATTTTAAATCTATTATATTATAAAACAAATACCGGTTGTGATTTTTTGGACTAGAAATATATAATATTTTCAATTTGAATTGACTTAAAAATGTTATTCGTATAAAATAATTTATATGCAAAATAATATAATATAATCCAGTAATTGATATAACACAATATTTTTTATTTAACGAGAATCTGACCTCAATAAATTAACACATAAAAATAAATCTTACACGTTTTTTAAGTTTTTTTTAAAATTAAGTTTAGAACCTTTACTAAATTAATACATTGCATTGCTTATGAAAAAGCCTTTTAGAAAGAAAGTTCTAAATGTGAAAATATCTTAACTAGTTGAAAAATAGAATGTCTTGAATGTGAATGAAAAAAATAAGGTCACTGCAATAATATCTTTGTTTTTGTTAACAGAATCTGGAATCTGTACAACCTTTCTCTCTTCTCCTGCCATAAAGTCAACAATGATATCTTCATTGTAATATATTCTTATACCAGTTTTTTTTATCAATGTTGATTCATTAGTAACTAAAACCATTTAGGTTAGCACACTCTAACAAGGTTATGATTTTCAATAAACCAAAATGCACAATAATTTATCTTCTTCCTATTTAAATATTTTTTAAAAGGACTTCCTATTTAAATATTATTCCAGGTTATATAAACTTGTGAATTTTTAGCTTCCACAATATTAAGATTAAAATACAACATTTTGCAATAGGTCTCCTAGTATAAGATTTTTTTTATCAACAAAATAAATAAATAAATATGAATCATTTCAAGAATATTCAAATCCTATTACAAATCAATTCGAAAACAACCATCTACTTCATTCAACCAAATTTAAGCTAATAAACATAGAAACATAATAATACCATTCAACCAAACTTAAGCTAATAAACTACACTACAAGAAAATCATGAAATAGAAATCAATTTTTAGAGACCAAAATAATTAGTTGCAGTAGTAACTAAATTAGAGACAATTTTAGAAACAAAAAAAAATGGTCTCTAAACTAGTTTCTATTATTGTTAAATAGTTTCTAAATTGGTATCTAATTAGAAACCAAAGTTTTAACTACCAATTATTTAGTTTATAAATTTGGTAAAAAAAACTTTGGTGGCTAATTAGATACCAATTTAGAAACTATTTTTTTTAGTTTCTAAAATTGTCTCTAAATTAGTTACTATTGTAACTAATTATTTTGGTATCTAAAAATTGATTTCTATTTCATGATTTTTTTTTAGTGATAAAAACATAATAATACCACATAAACATCCTATTCTAAAAGTCTGTAAAGTCAAGAATATTTAATTATAAATAAACATGTCAACAAGTCTAAACACCAATCTGATAAGAAAAAACGATCGTGTGTACTTTGAGATGTACTCCAAGACTATTCACCTATTTAAGTTGACTAGGACCATTAAGAAAAATGATTTATATATCGAGTTTTATAAGTTATTTATTTTTTCAAAATGTTGAAATATCACATGGTTAAATTATAAGAAAAACTATTATAAGAAATTGTTATACCAACTGCTCTACGCGCTAGTTTCACAGATTTTATTTTAATTTTTTTTGGATTTAATTTACCTTCAAAAACTTGAAGTTGACTTATTTGTAGTTCCTACTCTCTGACAACAATAATGTAAAAGGGAGAAATACTAAACCTACAGAAGGTTCTTTTGGAAGGGAAACAATCCCTTCTTGTTACCCTACAAACCAAAAAGTCAAAAACATAGGAATGAGCCTTGCCCCCACACAAGTTTTCAAAATTCTGAATCATATAATATTATATATATAGAACTGTAACATCTTTCAAATTAAAATATCTATTTTGGCATTTTCCTTTCCATTGCCCTTCATTAGGATAACCCCATAATTTAGGGCTATTATAAGTCCCTGTGTTTGTCGTTGATGATATGCATATCCTTCCAATTCCTTTATTTAAATGCTGCTTTGTCATTGTATAAACAACATGTTGAATTAATTTATATTTTATCTACCTCTTCTAGAAACCAATCCAACTCAGGTTGAAATCATACCAACCAAGTATAATTTTCAATATCCGAAGAACAAACACGCATGAAAAAAAAAACCACAACTAGACTTTCCCCAAAAAAGAAATAGAACAACACTAGAAACACACTCTGTCATGTAATAACCCTTTTTGTTTTGCACACACAAAAACAATTCAGACTGGTTTGTGTTTTCACTGTATTAATTCTTGAAGCTTACTACCATTTTTGTAACATATATATTAATTCTTCACAAATCGACACTGATTTGAACATAGAGAAGAATAGATAGGTATTGAAGCATTAAGTAAGGTCAACGAAAACCTAACAAAGAAGAGAAGAAAATATAGGGTTGTAGTACGTAATGGAGCAGTATGAAATGACGAGCAGCAGCAGCTTCTGCAAGTCTTTACCAAATGGAAATTAGAAAGTGAAAGGAAGATGGCAATTGAAAATATTCGAAACATGACAAGTCAAAGTTAATAATTTCCAAATTTGTGACCATGAGTGCATGAAAGTCAATCAAGGGTAGCTACGTCATTTAGCTTTAACCAACATCTTAGACTTGGGATACTCGGTTCCCCATTATTAAATACTATTAAACAAATCAATTTTGGAAATTTCTTGTTTGCCAAACAACCCCTTCATTCCATCTCTCTCTATATATATATTATGTACATAAAGAAGTAATCCATGGCATATAGGACCTAGACAACTAATCAAAAGTAACCTTTTAGAGGAAAAAATCAACATTCTGTTGGTATAAAAAGGAGCTCAAAACCTCTTTTCTGTCTGAGCAGTTGAAGATTTTGAATAGCCTTTCACTTCCAAAGTCTTGAAACCATTTCCATTTCCATTTCCTACCTAATACATTCAAATATCTCAACAAGTTCAACCTTCTTGGTGTATATATCTCTCTATAATCAGCTATGAGATTGTAGATTCATTGAGTTTGGAGCCTTAGTTTTTTCTCTCTTGATCAATCAACAATGACCCTCATGAAAATGATATGGAAATCCATCTTCCCCGGTTGTTACAAGGGTGAGTATCCCTCTCCGAAGCCAAAGAAAGTGGTGGCCACAAAGCCAAATTCTTCTCACAGGATTTCTGTGACGGATTTGAGTTATCCAACCACCACTCTTTCAGAGGATCTCTCCATTTCTCTAGCGGGGACTAACCTCCATGTTTTCTCACTTGCTGAGCTCAAGATCATCACGCAGTCTTTCTCTTCTAGCAACTTTCTAGGAGAAGGTGGGTTCGGACCAGTGCATAAAGGCTTCATTGATGACAAGCTCAGGCATGGCCTTAAGGCTCAACCCGTGGCTGTTAAGCTCTTGGACTTGGATGGCTCGCAGGGCCACAAAGAGTGGTTGGTACGTGCTTTCTTTTCTTCCTCATAAATTTCAGACAAACACCAAACTCTAATAATTAATGAGTGCTTTTTCAGATATTTACTTTGATTAGAACGTGCATAGTTATGCAGATGAAAGTGGCCTTTTATTCTCTTACAAGTTTTTCACATATTTCAATCAATGCATCATGATAAAACTTATATCATAAATCAATGAAGGTTAGGTAGAGGGTTATATTTATCTATCTATCCTCTTACAAAAAAATTTATAATTAAGTTCTTATTAAAACAGTTAATGTAATTGTAATTCAATGAGCTATTATTAAATGAAAAAGTGAGTTGTGACCTTTTGGTTTTCTAACTTTGTGTGCTGATGACAGACTGAAGTTGTTTTTCTGGGTCAACTAAGGCATCCACATCTGGTGAAGCTGATAGGATACTGTTGTGAAGAAGAACACAGACTTTTGGTATATGAATATTTACCAAGAGGCAGCTTGGAGAATCAATTATTTAGAAGTACGATTTTTATTCATTATTAATTGTCTTAATCTTGCCACAATTAGCCTAAATAATGAATATCTAATTAACCTCTTGATTAATTATCTTTATTGTGGCAACTAATTCAGGATTCACAGCATCACTGGCATGGTCAACGAGAATGAAAATTGCTGTTGGGGCTGCCAAGGGTCTAGCCTTTCTTCATGAAGCCGAGAAGCCGGTCATTTATAGAGATTTCAAAGCTTCCAACATCTTGTTAGACTCTGTAAGTGTCCCTAATTTCTCCCTCATCTACTCTTCCATTAGATCTCCTTCAATCATATAAAGAAGTTCATAACACATTTCTCCTTGTGTTTATTTGATATAACATTATATATAGAGTGTAAAAAGAGATTTGTTTTATAAAAAGAATAACATGAAATATCAAATGATTGTTTGCAATTAAGGAATCTCCATATACTATTGTTCTATTACTGTAATTCTTACTCATCTCATTTGATATTCTTGTAGGATTACAATGCAAAGCTATCTGATTTTGGGTTGGCAAAAGACGGTCCCGAAGGAGATGACACCCACGTTTCAACCCGAGTAATGGGCACACATGGATACGCAGCACCAGAATATGTGATGACAGGTAACTTTATAATTTTCAATGCCAACTAATCAATAGTAACAACTGAGTAAATTACTGGTTTTGCACCTAAGATGATTAAAAAAAGTGGAAGTATTCTAAAGACACTGATATGATTAATTGTTAATGTTTATAAGAATCCTGGTAGGGTAGACTATCTGTTGATGCGATTTATTGTGCTGTTCATTTGAGGATTGACTTGGTGGTTTATAGAGTATGTAGTTTGTCTCTATAAAAATTGTAACACCCTAAAGTTATCTTATTTTATTTTATTTATGAAAAAAAACTGTTAAATGCTGAACTTGAGGTAGAATTCTTGTGGCTAACTAAACTTATATAATAATGTGTGTTTTTTTTTGTAGGTCATTTAACATCAATGAGTGATGTGTATAGTTTTGGGGTAGTGCTGTTGGAGCTGCTAACAGGGAGGAGGTCAGTGGATAAGAATCGTCCTCCAAGGGAACAGAACCTAGTGGAGTGGGCAAGGCCAATGTTGAATGATTCAAGGAAACTCAGTAGGATAATGGACCCTAGACTTGAAGGGCAATATTCTGAGATGGGGACCAAAAAAGCAGCTGCATTGGCTTACCAATGTCTGAGCCACAGGCCTAGGAGCAGACCCTCAATGAGCACAGTGGTTAAGACCCTTGAGCCACTTCAGGATTTTGATGACATTCCAATTGGAACATTTGTCTACACTGCTCCACCAAACAATGAAGTGCAGAATAGGGATGCAAAGGATCAATTTGAAGCACCAAGAAGGAGGGAAAATAGCAATGGACAACACCATCACAGGAACCACCACCATCTTAACAGGCATCATCCTCTCAAGTCCCCCAAGAGCCCAAAGCCACAATCACAGACTCATTTAGGTTCACTGAATGATCACAACAAACATAGAAATGGTAGAGGAAGTGGATCAAACTCTCCTCCATCACATGTTAAAAGGCCAGGAATCATTGCCTAATAGGACAGACACATAAAAACCATCACATACATTGTACATATACAGATATTTTCACTTCATTTTTCCCACAAAATTGTTTAGTTTTATGTAGCATACCAAGTTTCTTGTAGGCCCTCATGAGCCATGTATTATGCCAAGTAAAAAGAAGACAGAGACAACAAAGAGTGAGCGTGCAAGAACATGATTATTAATATATGGTCCACACATGGAAAACATGCATGAGTTATCTTCTTTTTTGTTATATAGTAATTTAACTTGTTCAACTAAGGGAGGATTAGGAAGTTAATTGTTTTAAATTGCATGTGTATATAAATATTGTGATGAACTTTTCTTCTGGTTGGATCAAAAGACTTGTTCAACAAATGGACAATTACCAACTTCTTAGTTGTTGAACAAACTTAAAGAGCTTTCAACAAGGGTTACAGCTAATAGGTTTGACCACACAACAGGTAATATATTATTGAATAACATGCCACTGTGTTGCCTCACTTTTACATGCTAAATAGTTTGTATCATATATATTGGAGACAGCAAGGAATGTGTGCACTTGATGAATAAATAACAAGCTTGTAGTTATCTCTTTGTCAAAAGAAAGATAACCATGATGATGATAGGGTTGTGGAGTGATTACAAAAACTAAAGCATTAATTGGTGGCTCTACACTAGTCTCTTTCACACAACATTTTTAAATTGAATAGTTAAATGCACAACTCAAATCATTGATTTGAAGTTCCTTAAATATAACTATAATCCAAAACACTTTTAGTAATAACAATAAAAATAAATTTATATATACTAAATAATTTATCATAATTTTATAACAATAAAAAATAAAATTAAAACAATTGTATCATTTTTAAGCTTTAAAATAATTTTAAAGTAAATAATAATAGTTATATCTAAATGTCAGTAATATATATACAATAACGTCCCTTAAAAATTACCGGGTTACATATAAAATAAATAAATAATAAACATTTTAAGTTGACTTTTAATCTTCTAAGAAAAAATTAGAAGAATATTTTAACCATTTTTAAAAAAAAGTAGTTGTCTTCCAACTCATCATTTCCCTTATAGTGTTAATAGAATATCTATAATAAAGAGTGATTCATATATATTATAAATATAAATTAGTATACAAATGTGACTTGGTAAGATTTTGTCAGTAATAATAATAAAAATAAATTTATATATGCTAAATAATTTATCATAATTTTATAACAATAAAACTAAAATTAAAACAATTTTATAATTTTTAAGCTAAGTAAATAATAATACTATGATATCTAAATGTTATATATATATATAATTAGTTGTTATAATGACTAAATTATAGCTATTTTAGATAATAAAATTTATAAATTAGTTTATATTATTGTTAAATAGTTTTTAAATTGGTATCTAATTAGCTATCAAGATTTTAACTACCAATTATTTCGATTTTAAATTTGGTAACAAAAATGTTGATACTTAATTAGATACCAATTTAGAAACCATTTAAAAAAAATTTTAGTCTTTAAACTCTACTTTAATTACTATAGCAACTAATTATTTTTAGTCTCTAAAATTGGTTTCTATTTCATATTTTCTTGTAGTAATATATAAATATATGCAAAAAAAAATTACAGGGTTACATATAAAATAAATAAATAATAAAAAATTTAAGTTGACTCTTAATCTTATAAGAAAAATTTATAGTGATATTTTAACCATTTTTTAAAAAAGTAGTTGTGTTCCCACTCATCATTTCGCTTATAGTGTTAATAGAATATCTATAATAAAGAGTGATTCATATATATTATAAATATAAATTAGTATACAAATGTGACTTGGTAAGATTTTGTTAGTAGGATCTTATGAATAAAACAGATTCAATTTGTAGTTTTTTTTATATTATTATAACTTTTATCATCTAGTTTTAATTTTACAGAAATATTTGTTAGTAGATGTGTATATCAGTCTTTATAAAAATAATTATGGATAGTAATTATGTTTAAATAGTTCTTATTCACACATTTCTCAAATTATTATAATTTATAAAAATATGCCTTTGAAAAATATTACCACTGTAAATTTTTTCTCTGTTTCTCATTAGTTTAATATGTGCAGAATTTTAATAAGAGATGTTAAAAAGTAATAGATATTCTCTCACTTTAAATGTAAAAGTTCTTCAATATTAAATATAGACATCAGTTGTATAATTAAAAGATCTTTCTATAGGAATATATATTTCTTTTGTATTTTTTTCTACATGAAAAATTACTCTTCTAGATTAGAAGAGACGTAAATAAAATTATTAATGAATTGTTTTACTAACCTTGAATTTGATAGTATTTTAAGATAATCACCCATGTATTATTTAATTTATAGTATGAAATCATGTGATATAATATTTATATTGCTTTTGACAGCACACTCCTTCTAGATTGAAGGTCATGTTGAGTTATGAGTCGCTGTCAATATTTATTTAAAGTGATAAGAATTAAAAAAAGGGAAACCAATGAGATTATAAGTGTCACACCCTTTATCACATTGTGCACCATCCTCAATTATTTTTTTATTATTTATTTTGTAACCATTTTAGTTTATTATAATCAAAACAATATCCCTTAATATCAAACTAGATAAATATAATATTTTTTGAAGAAAGAGGTAAAAACGTGGTCAACTATAAAGATTAAATATTGAAATTATCAATGATGAAAATTCTTAGAAGTTTATGAGTGATTAAATTTACTTCTCTGTAATATTTTACTTATATTTTATAATCTAAAACTTGTAACTATTAATACATAAATAATCTTAAGTAATAAAGATGATTATCTATAGACAGATTATAACAATCTTTTCAATTATTGTATTAAAATCAGATATATTTGATTTTATTCCTTTCTTCTACTTTTTCAAAAATTTATTTCAATAATTTAGTTTAGATACTTTATCACTTTTTTTACTTTCCTATATTATTTAATTTACATATTTTATCTATTTTTTGCAATTTTTTTTGAAATATTTCTAAATATGCAATTTCTAAAAAGTTAGCATATACCAATGACGAAAAATTTACTTTGAAGGACGAAAGGTCTTGAAAAGGAATATTTATCTCATTCTTTAAATACTATGGCATTATATTTATTTTTTAAATACTTATGAAAATTTGAAGGTCATTGTGGATTAATTTTAAGTTTAAAATTCATTTTTTTAAATTAAAATAATTTTTTGATTTTTGTTTTAAGTTTTTTGAGTTTTAGCTTTAAAAGCTTCTTCTCGTTTTCTTTAAACAGTTTTTGACAACAATAAAAGTTCTTTCAAAAAATAATTTATAATTCCAGTTAAGAAAATTAAATCATATATATTCTAAATACTTTTATATAATTGAGTAACAATATTATTATTAAAATTAATAATATGTTTAGCTTCTCTTTAGAAAATAAATAAATAAATAATATTACTAAAATTAATAACACTACAAGAAAATCATGAAATAGAAATCAATTTTAGAGAGAATAATAATTACTTGCTATAATGACTAAATTAAAGACTATTTTAAGGACTAAATAAATTTTTGGTTTCTAGATTAGTTTCTATTATTGTTAAATGGTTTTTAAATTGGGATCTAATTAGCAATTAATGTATTGCTACCAAATTTAGAATCTAAATGATTGGTCGTTAAAACCTTGTTAGCTAATTAGATACCAATCTATAAACTATTTAACAATAATATAAATTAATTTAGAAATTATTTTTTTAGTTTTTAAAATGGTATCTAATTTAGTTACTGTTGCAAATAATTATTTTGATCTCTAAAAATTAGTTTCTATTTGATGAATTTTTTGTAATGTAACATACTTATCTAGTGTGTTAACAAGTCTTACATATGAAATATTCTCGATCATCTTTGATCTTATCTAGATCATTATAGTTGACATGTATGATAAAATATCAATAAAATGTTATTTAACGTTCAAACAAATATTTGATATTTGAGAATAATAAATGTTATTAAATATGTATTTTGACACTATAATTTTTTTATAGAGTTTTTTAAGGTGTTTAGTTATTAGACATTGGATTGTGTCTGTTTAAGATATATTCAACCAAGTAAGATACTAGTATATGGACGTTTACCTCTCAACCATATATTATAATTTATATTTTCATTTGTATTTTTTTATTGTTATTCCATAGTCTTTGAACCAGTCAGACATTCAACAAATACATAGCAAGTAACTTAGGATGACATGTTCTTTTGCAGTACTGTTCTTATTTGATTCTTTAATTCCCAGTTAATATTTTTATAACATATCTCCATTACTAAAAAAGCAGGAACAACCTAATATGCTAGTGCACTTTTTCATTCATCTATGGTAACAAGAACTTAAAAGATAGGAAACCATGTTTTTAGCACTCCAACATAATGTGTATAATTGAATAGCTCTTTATGATCTAGGATCTCATTCACTTTTATAATCTCACAAGTCACATTTTTTTTTATCATATGGTGTGTCTAGAATCCCATAGATAATATTTTACATTGTGGAGGAATACATAAATTATTATCTATATTCTGAATAAGCTCATGAATCATAAGATTATGAGAAAAAACTATACTAAGATATGCAAATAAAAAATAGAACGAGAAAAAGGGATGAAAATCACAAACATAAAAGGAACACCAAGTGATAGAAAAACGGAAATATTGAAACAGAGAAAAAAATAATAAAAAAATAATAAAGGACTAGACAGTAGAAAAATATAAGGAACATAATTTACAAAAGTTGGAGGAACGAAGACCTCCATTGTCATATTGGGCCTTGCTTCTCCTTTGATTGACAATTTCTTCCACTATATCAATTTTAACCTGCACACTATCATTATTTTAAATTTTCAAAATTATCCTTATTCTGGATTTAAAAATCCAAAAATAATAAATAAAATTTAAAAATAAAAAAATGCATTCTGGATAAAAAAAGTCGAAACACAAAAATAAAAATGTATCCAAATAAAAATTTCCATAATTAAAATGTGTTTTGGAAATCAAAATCCATAATATTTATGGATAAAAGGTTCTGGAATTAATTTTTATTTACACCTTTTATGTAAGGTTATTTTCATCATTTAAGAGAAGATTTTTGTCATTTTCAATTGTAGATTGGGTGCATGTTATAATAATTGGGTGCATGTTATAATTGATATGGTGCAAGGAGAAATTGCCCCTTTGATTTGGTCAAACTGAAATGTAATCTCGGGCTTGATTTGTTAGAACATGGTTTTGACTGCTTCCTCCTGCACCTCCATACGTTTTTGTGTCACTCCCATTTTATATTTCAAAAATATCTTTCTTTAATATTTCATATTACATAATCTGGAAGGTTTTTTTTTCTAGATTCATAATTAGCTTATGGATTATGTAATCCATAAGTCTTTTATGATTAGCTTCCAGATTACATAATCCAAAAGTCTTTTCTATACATGAGATTAGTTTATGGATTATGTAATCCAAAAGCCTTTTTTTTATATGCGTGATTAGCTTCCGAATTATATAATCTGAAAGTCTTTTTTGTATATGAGATTAACTTTTGGATTATGTAATTCATAAGTCTTTTTTCATGTGCCTGATTAGCTTCCGGATTACATAATCTGGAAGTCTTTTTTGGATATGAGATTAGTTTCCAGATTATGTAATCCAGAGTATATATGGAGTACATAATCAATAAGCTTATCTCTAAGCCAAAAAAGACTTATGGACTTTATAAATCTAAAGAACACTTTCAGATTCGAAAACATCTTCCGAATTACATAATTTGGAAGTCTTTTCTGGATATGAGATTAGTTTCCAGATTATGTAATCCGGAGTATATATGGAATACATAATCCATAGGCTTATCTCTAAGCCAAAAAAGACTTATGGACTTTATAAATCTAAAGAACACTTTCGGATTCAAAAACATCTTCTGGATTATGTATGGGGTGACACAAAAAGGGTAAAAAAACATTTTCACATTTAGTATGGGATAACACAAGAGGATATGGAGGTGCAGGAAGATATTAACTAATACTAGTAGAGTTATTTTGGGCTTTTGATAAAATTATTACAAGGATCGGCTTTTGAAACGAAAACAACAACCATTTTGACATCAAATACTAGAATATAAAATATTCTGCTATGATCAATATAGTTTCACATCGCTTAGGAGTCGATGTCAAAATCAATTTAAATACACTTTTCTCCCTTAAGTCACTGAGGTATCTTTTAAAGATAAAATCGTGATGAATCACCGATCTCCAAAGTGAACAATATTTCGAATGCGATGATTCTTGGACTTAAGGTCCGAACATATTGTAATGCTTGAAAACTTAAAAAATAACACACTTGTAGGCGAGGTTTTAAATAGTTCACAGCCATAATTTCGATCACAATACCAATATTGTTTCGATCACAATACCAATATTGTTTTAGTATATGCAACCATAATATGGCTGTAATTGCGATCTCATCTATATGTTTAGTTCAAATTCAAACAATTAATATCTTAGAAATATATATTCGTTGTTTTTTTTTGTTTATTTAAGAAACTATTATTATAATCATAATATATTTTATACACATTTTTTTAATTGAAAAAAGTACTGAGAAGAGAAAGCAGAAGGCATAAAACTAGAATGGAGTACTTGCAAGCATAGTACAATGACTACGATCAATTCCTTTTATTCCCTTTTGAAATTGTCAACATTTCGTTACACTATTACATACCTATCAAATACCATGTCTTCTACCATATTACACTTTCAACTGTTTTTTTTTTTATCAGCAACCCTTTCAACTGGTATTGAACTTGGAAGTCTTAGTTTTATTTTGTCACTTTAATATATACACTACTTATTATCTAAATATACGACTAAATCACATGATATTTTTAATATAATGAGTGGTTGATAATTTGTTTAGACATTTTTTTAATATTTTATTACTTTCTAACATCTCCCGTTTAAGGTTTGTGAATAATAAAATATGAATTAGGAGGGAAGATTCTATTAAATTGGTCTAATATTAGTATTTTATAATAATAACTTAATTTAAAATAAAATAGTCTAAAACATTTAGGATTAAATCTATATATAAACATACAGTTAAATATGTTTTTTAAAACATGAAATTAATTTTCGTTTTTAATTTGAGATATCCTAAATAATTGTAGTAAGGTAATTCATTTATTATGTAAAAAAATACAAACTCATTTCATTAGTTTTTATACTATATGTATTTGAAAGATATAAAATTTAAATTATGAAAAAAATGAATTTTATGTTATAATATATTAGAAAAATATATTTAACCAATAATAAAACACGACTATAATGTTCAAACCAAAACCCAAGAAAAAGCTTACCCGTTCTTATGAAACCAAAATGGGGTTACGCAAAAACGAAAATTTGAGAGGTTTTACTCACTTCCTAGAATTTCTTATGTTGTTGTCACCCACTAGGTTCTCCATTAAATGGCATTGTAGGAGTTGGATTAGGAAAATCATCAAATAGAAATCAAATTTTATAAACTAAAATAATTAGTTGTAATAATAACTAAATTAGATATTATTTTAGAAATTTAAAAAAAAAATGGTTTTTAAATTAGTTTATATTATTGTTAAATAATTTCTAATTTGGTAAGTAATTAGCTACCAAAGTTTTAACTACCAATTATTTAATTTCTAAATTTGATAGCAAAAACCTTAGTTGCTAATTAGATACCAATTTAGAAACCATTTAACAATAATAGAAACTAATTTAGAAATTAAAAATTTATTTAGTTCCTAAAATTATCTCCAATTTAGTCACTATAACAACTAATTATTTTTAGTCTCTAAAATTGGTTTGTATTTTATGATTTTCTTGTAGTGAGGGTTGTGTAGTGTTCACAAAATAAAATCATAGGAAATTTCCTTTGTTGAAGGAAAAAGAATGAACCATAAAACTTGGAAGGCGTGGTGGCAGAACAAGAAGAAACAATGATGGTGGAGATATAGTACTCACCCACCATAGTCAAGTGCTTGGTTTTTGTTGCTTCCTTCTTGTCATCACCATATTATACTTAGTTTTTTTTTTTTTTATGTTTTATCTCAAAATATAGGCTTATGATAAATGGAGAAACAAAAGGTGAAGTGGGATTTTGGTAGAAAAGTGAGAATTTAGATAAAATGTGTATTTTTATTTGAAAAAGGTGATGATTTGTTTTGTTCTTCTAAAATAAAGAAAGGAAAGGGACTAGAGTAAAGATATTTATTTTCTCTATTCATACACAATAATATATATCTTTTTCATCAGTGTTTATGTATCTTTCTTTTCTTGAAATAGACAAAATTATGTATAAATAAATATCTCTCTCTTGTTGTGTTATGGGGTTGTTAAAAAAATGGAATATAATTGTGCAAAAATTATTTTATTGATTTTAACAACTTAAAGCAGAAGGGATTTTGTTGAGAGAGGACCATTTATTAAATTTTTTGCAATTTTTATGAAACAAATGTTTCTTTTTCTATAAAAGAATTAATATTTTTAGTCAGATAAAATTGACCTAAAAGCTTTTGTTAATTTAGAGTAGGCGATTTATCCATGCTTCTTTAATTAGTTCAGCCATTGAAAAAAAAAGAAAAAAAAGTTGCCTAGTGATAACTAACAACCGTTAATGGACTCTGTGGATGATGGATTGGAGCCTGCTTCTTCCCTGCACCTCCATAATTTTTTAGCACCCCATACTAAATGTAAAAATACCTTTATTTCCTTCAGTATAAAAATAAATTAATCTTTAAAATCCCACACACCTTTTTCACCTTCTTTCTTCTCCCATTTGATCTCACCCTGACCTCCACCTTTTCTTGTATTGGTTTGTTATTTATTGGAGTGTTTTTGTTTTTAAACATTATGATTACGTAATTTAAAAGATATTTTTAAATTTGTAACTGTTATCTGAATTTATAAAATTCATAAGCAATTTAAAAAATATATATACACAAAATTACATAATCTAGAAGTTAATCTTATATTCAGAAAAAATTTCTACATTATTTAATGTGGAATATAAACTACACCATAAACTTCATATATTTAAACTTTTTTACATAAGGCATTTTTTAAATAAAAAAATTATAGGGGTGAAACCAGAACGTATAGAGGTACAGAAAGAAGCTGCCTGGATTGGATATAAAATATTGGGCTGAAAATGCGTTCTTAAAAGGCAAGTTCTTCTTGAACCCCTACCATCTTTTAAATTTTTCAAAACTATCTTCTATTCCGGATTTGAAAATCCAGAATTGAAAATATATAATTCAAAAATCAAAATTTCATTTTAAAAAAAATCCAAAATTCAAAAAATATATTTTGGAAAAAAAAACTATGAAACACAATATCTGTAAATACACATTCCGAAAAAGAATTTTTAAAATTCAAAAATATGTTCTAGAAAAAAAATTTCAAAATTCAAAAATGTGTTCTGAAAATGCAAATCCAAAATATTTTCAAAAAAAAAGTTTAGTATTTTTTCCACACCCTCCTTCTATTTACGGTTATTTTCGTTATTTTATATAAATATTTTCATCATTTTCAATAACAGGTGCAAGTTGAAATTATATGATGCCCGGGAAATTTGCCATTATGCACCCTGGCATGGACTCTGTCCAAAGATACCTCCACTCGCATATAATCTAACAGATCACTAAACCCAAATACCAAGTGTAGGTTTAAATTAACTTATTTATATTTAAAATAATTTCATAAAATCCATTAAATATGAATTAATTTCGTTTTAAATTATATATTTTTTAAATATTTAATCTAAATAAAATAATACAAAATTTATTAAATTTTAACCTTTTTAGGATAAAGTATCTACCAAATATAAAAAATTATTAAAATATTAAATAATTATTAATATTTTAAAAATATTATTATTGATAATATTTTTATTTCATCTAAGATGATGTTATTTTTTCATTAAAGTTCATAAAAAAATTAATTAACATTGATTAATTTTTTTGTAACGTCGTATGGAATTATTTTTGGTTGACATAAATATTTTGGTTGACATTGAAGTTATTTTTTTGACATAATTCATTTGTTTTTTTTTTTTTGACAACTTTTTAATCTATGTCCACTAAAAAATTTATCCTGGATGATTCTAGAAAAAAATAAATTAAAAAGTTTTTAAACCTTAAACCCTAAATTTTTTCAGAGAAAATTAGATAAAATCTTAACATAATATTGGTAAAAAATAGCATCTGCATTGTTGATAAAAAAATAATCACAATATATGTCAATAAAAATATATAGTTCACATTCTCTAAAAAATAATATTTCAAATATTACCGACTAATATTTACAAAACAACAACGATCTAAAAAATCATAACAATAGAAATAAAAAATAACTCAATTTAACATTAATAAAGAAAACTTTAGTCGACATCAAATCAAAATTAATTCTTCTAGTATTGGTAAAATAACTTTAATTGATATTGATTGGAAAAAAAACTTTGACTAATATCAACTAAAAATAACTTTAGTTAACATAAATTGCAAAATTTGTATTTGACCCCAGTCGACAAATAATATTAATGTTGATAAAGAAAAAAAATCCTTAATAATATCGGTTGGGAAATAACTAACATAATATTAGGGGTGGCAAAGCGGGCTAGTCCGCCTCGCATTGGCCCGCAAAAATGTAGGGCGGGTTGGCCCGCCCCGCAAAGTTATTGCGGGCTAGAATTCCCGACCCGCCCTGCATAAGAGCTGGCCTGCGGGTTTGCGGGCCAGCCCGCGTTTTTTTTTTTTTTTACATTTTGTTCTTAAAAAATTGTCAAATTAAATCTATATAATTGTTACTATCAAACCTAAATTTTTTTTTCTTCCTTTTCAAACATAGTCAAAC
>Ga0123342_1000803_pt1 | contig 51208 bp, 29 predicted proteins | sample Turbeawhitnodule_FD_89960 | JGI IMG/M metagenome (GOLD analysis project Ga0123342, IMG submission 89960) | Root nodule microbial communities of legume samples collected from Mexico - Turtle bean Mexico white nodule | ecosystem: Host-associated > Plants > Roots > Nodule | place: Mexico: Nepantla...
AAACATTTTGAGTTGGACCTACATTTTGTTCGTGACCACATCTGCAAGGGCAACATTACTCTTCTTCATCTGCCTGCACGCTTCCAAGTCGCGGACCCTCTCACCAAACCAGTATCTGGAACTGTGTTTCTTAATGTCAGGGATAAACTCATGGTGGTTCCTAATCCAGCCATGAGTTTAACGGGGGGTGTTAACCAGAGGGATATATCCCCTCCTTAACCTTTGTATATAAAGTTGATTCTATACTTTTAATAAGATAGATTGAGTTACATTTTATATCTTCTCTCTCTAGCTCCTATGCCTAATATACTTTAAAGTATATTTTTACTACTGAATATGTACGTACCAGTTTTGCGTGTGTTAATATTAATGTGTGTATAATTTTAAAAATGATAATTAAATTTAAATTATGTGTAAGATTTAATTTATTTAATTATATATTTAAATTGTGTATGAAAAGTACATAGGTTAATTTTCTTTAGGACTATAGTAAAAAGTATATATATGATTGAGGTGGGGTACTTATTAAATTAAAGATTTATTTCTAATATTTCAAAAATCAATTATTCTTCCTCTCTTTTATTATTGATTACATGATTTTGAATTTGTTTTTGGGAATTGTTAATGAGTTTTAACCCTTTCATACTAGTTGAATTATGGATGAAACTATACATATGATTATATTGTTCTTTTACGCTTAAAGTCAATATAATGATAGGTTAAATTGAGACAATTAATTTTAAAAAATAAAATATTTTCTAAGTCATGAAAATAAAATTAGAAAACTTTTTTTAAGATACAAGAAAAAAATTGTCTTGTGTTGCAATATAATCAATTGTAATAATTTATCAAGAATAGTAAGTAATAATTAAAGTTTGAAATTAAAATTTATCTACAATAAAAGTAAATAAATATATGACTTGTATTTCAAAACACGACATTTCTACTAAAAGTCACATTAAAATACTAATTATCTATGGCAGATTCTCTTTGCACCAGATCATTTTGTACTGCATCCAATATATGCACATGAAAAGAACAAAATACCCTTAATGAAATGAAAATTAGGGTTTAAGTAAAATGTGCACCCAACCCACACCCAACACAGCAGTGCACCCTTCTCTGGTGGCTTTGTTTGCTGTCGTCGCGGTGCCTCAACGCTGCTTTCAAGTTCCGGTGCTGCCACAGTCATGAGAAAAATAAGAATGAAGGTGCTTGGGTTGCTATTTGTTTAAGTTTCCAAGCTTCCGTGACGTTGCCTCACATTGACAACAAAAAAATGAAGGGTGTACTGCTGGGTTAGGTGCACATTTTACCTAAACCCTAATTTTCATTTAATTAAGGGTATTTCGGTCTTTTCCTTTGCATATATTGGGTGCAGTCCAAATTAATCTCGTGCAGGAAGAATATGCCATTATCTATTCACTTAAATTTTTTAAATTTTTTCTCATTGGCAATTGCCTTTTTTTTTAAAAAAAAAAAGAGTCCTAGTAATTAAAACAAATGAAAGCCCACATTAGCCTATTCCACAAAGCAATTGTTTTTAGGTTTTTGAGTTTGGACTGAGTATGTTTCTCCCTGCACCCCCAACAAATGGCTTCTTGCATTCCATTATTTCTGGAAAAGACTATTTTACTCTTTTTAAAAATGAATTATAGAATACTCTTTCCAAAATATTTCCAGAACATACTTTCTGTAAGCCATTTTATGAATTATAGATTTCATTCCAGAAATTAAAAAATGTGTTATGGAAATAGTATTTAAAAATGTTTTTTTTTTCTTTTGGATTTTTATTCTGAAAATACATTTTGCAGGGTGGAGAAGGAGTCCTGTCGACATTTATTTTTCGAGTGCAGTTTGAGTCTCACAACGTTCCTTTGCTGAATTTTTTCCAATTCATACTCAAAAAATGTTTGGGGAGCGGTTTGAATTGCAGTGGTAAGCGAGTTGTGGAAGCATAAGAACAATGTAATTTTTAATAGATGTGTGACTGATGTTTCAGAAGTTTTTGTCTTGGTTCAATTAAAGGCTTGGTCATTGATCATTGTCAAGTCTCATGCTACGCTTTTCTTCTTTTCTGACTGGTGTCTTGATCCTCTGGTCTGTCTGAGAGGATATTTTGTTGATTTTTTTTCCATGAGTTTGTTCTTTTAGGTGGGATCTCTGGGTTTAGTTAGGTGAGTTGGTTTTAGGAGTATGGTGGAGTAGTTTAGATTTGGGTGGTGAAGGTTTGGGGCTTGAGTTTTTTGTATACGGTTGAATCATCTCTAAAATGATTCACATTTATTGATTTTTTATTACTGATAAAAAAAACGGAACTCCTATTTGAGAAACAACTTTTACTTACGAAACCTCTATTCTAGAATTACCTAAAATTATCAAGAATAATTATAGTATTTATGTAGGGGTGCATGAAGAAATACCTTTGGACTGATCACAATTCCTTTGGAAGCCCAAATCAGGTTTGTCACTGTTCAATTCTTCATCTACTTCCATAGATTTCATTCTCCTTCCAAATAAACATAAAAATTCACATTTTGTCTTCTTTTAAAATATATTTTAATTAAAAAGGTTTTTATATAATATAATTTAGAAGTCAATTTAAAAGTATTTTTTAAAAAATGACGATTTTAAGATTATACAGACGTTCGAGATATTATTCGTTTAGAATTTCGTTACCAATTTATCTTTAAAAAATATATTCTTAAAAATAATATCTAATTAAATTAAAAGAAATAAATATATATAAATTATCTTTAATCTTAACTTTTTAAACAATGTGTCACTATATTAAATACACCACTAACATATAAGTTTTTATAACATGTATGAGAATAAATTATTATATAATCTAATGTAAGTTTTCATTAGAATAAGTTTGAGAATAAATTATTATATAGTCTAATGTGATTTGTTCAACTCAATAATAAGTTAATATTTGCATGATAAAAAAAGGGCATTATTTTCCAATAAAGTTATGTAAATTAAACGAAATCCTTAATTAATTATCAAATTCTCAAAATCTAAAATTCAGATCAATTTTAAAACTTTAAAAAATAATACACTATCATAATCGCTATGAGATTATTATAATTATTACTCGTATAATTATATTTATAGTTTTTATAAAAAATTAATTATTATTATCACCATATTCATTCATTTGTAGTTATTGTTATCATTATCAATAAAATGCTTATCATATAATGAAATCAAGCCATCATAGTCATAAATCACAAAAAAAAAAATCACAATGAATATAAATTAAGTATGATTTACGAATATCCATAAATAGTAAATACGATTATTTTAAACACTCATTTATTAATAAAGTGATACTAATATAATGATATTTATACTTGCAAATACATCTTACCTGTTGATATTAAAATATATATATATATATATATATATATTATGAACTTATAAATTTTTATTCATATCAGTGATGTATTTACATAAGTTGTTAATACATATAACAGTAGTCGTCATTAATAATTATAATTAAGATAAGATGCAACTATATTTTGAAAGTTTAAAAATTTGATTAATTTTAAAGATGTTTTGCACGAGTTTTTATTAAACCTAATTTGAAATTGAGTTATATATATATATATATATATAACATTACTTTGTAATTGTTCATGTGTGCGAACTATTGAGTAATTAAGATCATAAATAGCAAGATACACTTTAACCATACACATAATAATTTAACAACATATTTCATGTATGATCTCAATAAATACCTCTCTTACTAAAGTCATAAACATCTATAATGAAATTTTATTTCTAAACTATTCTAAAATATATATTAAGTTATATTTTGAGTCTTCAAAAATTATTTTTAAACTTCATACCCTTACCCTTCAAAAAATTATTTAATTAATAAATGTAAAAACTAATTGAAAAAAATTACCAAAAAAAGTCGTCAAGTTTGATTAAATGTAATTGCACGATAAATTGTAAAACTGATGATTATATATATATAATAAAATTATAAATATTGAAGGTATAAAATAAGAATACTAACCGTCTCTTAAATGATTTAAAGATGATTAAATTTGAATTAATGAATTAATAACTAACATGTAATAAAATCTGAATTAATAACCAACAATAAAATCAATTAATATTGTATATATGGATATGTAAAATGGATTGATAAATTTTTTTTAAGATGCATAATAAAAATACCAAAATAAAAAAAGTTGGATATAAATTTGTAGGATAAGTAGTAGGTTTATTGAAAGGATAAAAAGAGTGAGTGTGTTTAAAAGCTTCACATTCATTCATGCTTATGTTTCCCATTCCTTGACTCTCACATTTCTCACCTACTCTCCCATTTCCAATGCTCAACATCATAACCACATGCACAATTCCATTTTTTATTTTTTTCATCTTACTTTCATTTCTTTAATGAATTTTAACTAAACTTCATTGTTAATGTAATATCTTGTTCAATATAACCTCATTCATATTTCTCAATCTAAGCTTAGTAATATTTCCTTGAATCTTTGTTTTTCTCATACCAATCAACCACTTGTGTTTCTATTTGCTTAGAGGTTGAAACCATTGTACACATCTCTACCTTCAAATGTTTGAATAGCTTTTGTTAAATCTATCTTCACTTTCTATCATGATTATGATGATATTGGTTAACTAAATAATTAGTGAATTTAACCAATAATCAAAGAACTAATTAAATTGATAATTGACACATTTATTTATCATATTGTTATTAAATCTATGGAAATAAATGAAATTGGATTGATGAATTCATAAATTTAATACCCTTGTACTCTTTACTTCTATTTCTCTCATTTATAACACTTTCTTAATTAAGCTTTATTTAACATTTTTCTTTGTTTAGTAGCTTTTTCCTCCAATTCACACTATCTCTCAATTTATTATAAATGTAATTAATCTCACATTTTTTGGTATATTTATAGTATTTCTCATATAAAAAAATAATAATAATAATAATAAAAAAATATATATATATTTTAAATAAACAAAGAATAATCTTTAACATTCACAATGAATATTAAAATGAATAAGAGGAATGTAGGTTTTGAACAGAGAAGAAGCAGAAAAAGGATGGGACCCACGAAGCACATGAGAAGCAAATGCTGCACCAATGTGATCGCGCGTGCATCTAACGCAAGTGATTGTAGAGAGAAATGATGAGAAAATGAGTTACACGCGCTATATTTCACGTTTGCTGAAAAGACATAGGGCGGCAAGTGGGTCCCATTCTTCCACCGCCCCTTTTTCAACTCATAGCTTTTTACTCCATTTTCTAATTTTTTTATTATGCTCAATGATTTTATATAACTTTTTAATTCAAATTTCACCAATAATATTTTAAAAAAAAATTCACAATTTTTGAGTTATGAATAATCACACGAATTCTTCTAATTGGATAAATTAGTTTTTTTTTATGATTTTATTTTTTCTATTCTAGAAATTTTGTGATAATTTTTTAATTTTTCATACACATGTAAAACTAATAATTATAGATTTTTTAACCAAATTTACGAAAAAAATAGCTAAAAATAACGTATCAGTTTTATAATAAATTATGTTGTAAACAAATTTTAAAATAGTTATTAAGAAAGTCAAATTAAAAACTAGTTACTCCAATTATATTGTAAACTTATGTCATTTTGAATGAATTGTTTTATTTTATCATATAATAAAAAATAAACAATTAAGAGTACTTATTTTTAGCAATTGATATTTTAAAACTATAATTTCTAAAAATTGAAATTGGACCTAAATTTATTGAATAAAAATTGACTTAATAATAAAAATATTTAAAAGAAAACAGAAAAACATTTTAGTTTGTGTTGGTAGTTGGTACGATGGATTGCGCCACAAACAAGACACGATGATTGGTTTGATACTGTCATGAACGCGGCGAGGTCTTTGGAAAATTTCTCATTTTCTGAATTTTTTCATTAATCTAATTAATTTTCTCGATTAGCGGATTTAATTTTATTTTATTTTTCAAAAGAAAATTCAATTTGATGTTCTTTTGTTGAGAATCAAAATAAAAAATAAAACTAAAAAAAGTTATTTCCAATTTTACAACGATAAGAAAAAGGTAAAAAAGGAAAAAAAAGAAAAGAAAAGAAAATGTGAAGCATTATTTGGAATGAAGTATATGTGTGTAGTTATGGTGATGGCATGGCAATGGTAACGCCTCTGCGAGAGAGACTCTGAGATCGCTTCCTTCCTTTTTCTCCCTTTCGATCTTCCTTAGCGCATTTCTCCAATCTCAGGCTAATGGGTACGCTTTTTCTATTCATCGTCGATCTGGTTCCTGCATTTTTTTTTTCGATCTTGTTCTGATCACAGCTTTATTCTTCACCTTTTGATTTCTTTCTGCTTTCCCAATTTTAGCTTACATCAAAGTTTGAATCTTTTATAGATGATGCTTGCTGGGTGTTAACGGAAAACCTGTAGTTACACTTGCATGCGTTTTGTTTTTACCTTTTATTTTCGACTGTTGTTTTATTTGTAATTATAATTTCAGTTTCGAGTGAATATCTTTGTAGGATTTATGGGAAATTGAGGGTGTGGTTGATTTTTACATTTGATCCTTAATTGTGTTTTGTGTGGCTAATTGGTTGGATCCGGGACAAGGTTTAGATTGTTGCTATGGGGAGAACAAAATTGAAAATTGAGAAGGGTGTGCCTGTTAGAGGGTTGATTAATTTAATTTTATGGTATGGAGATTAGTATCTCTGCTCAGCTTGTTAGTGGGAGTATTGGGCATGAATTGATGAATGGATGGAGTGTTGAACCAGATAACAATGTTCTTACCGGGGCTGGATGATCAAGTTGAATTTCCTTTTTTCCTGATTTCTGTGTTTCTAGCAATTTGTATATCACAGTGCAAAGCTGCAATCATACCTAAGATTCCAGTTTTGCCTGTGGATCTCAATTAGTGTTATGCTTTAAATTTGAGCAAGTTATGTGCTGGAATTTCACCCCCTACTAACATGAAGTATCTGCTTATCCAGCAAATAGTGAGTCTTGTTGTTCAACTCAGCTTATTGATGGAGATGGTACATTCAATATTTCTGGGGTTGAAAGCTTTATGAAGGAGGTGAAGTTGGCTGAATGTGGGCTTTCGTATGCTGTAGTTTCTATAATGGGTCCACAAAGCAGTGGTATGTTTTCTTGCTTCCATAGCCTTATTGTTTTTCCTTCCCTTCTCAAGATAATTGGATTCTATGATTAATTTAACCTGTCTATACACCTGAAGATATTAAAATCTGCAGGCAATTAAGATATTTCACTTAAAACTATGATGAAGGTTTTTGTTATTTAAGATCCATGGAAAGGTTAAATAAAAGTTTAATGAATAATATCCTCCTTCTAGTTGAATCTGATATAAATTTACAACTTTTTGTTACATGAGTAGCAATGAGACTGGAACCTATGATGGTCCATTGCAAATTACCCAAAAACTCGCCATGAGCCCAATTGTAGCGTGGCTTATATCTATGCCTTCATCATCTATACTAAATAGTGATTCCCGAATTTTAATGAGAATTATAACCTTTAAAATGTATTTCATCTCTTTAATTTTACTTCACTCTTATCTATTAACAAGCATAAAAGGATCTTAATCTTATCTAGCTCTTCGTGTTCTTTGCTCTGGGCAGGCAAGAGCACACTATTAAATAATTTGTTCCGTACCAACTTCAGAGAGATGGATGCTTTCAAGGGAAGGTATGTTGTTGCAATTTCGACATGTCACACAAATCCTGATCAGCTAACAGGGTGGTGACCTGATGAGTATGGTTGTTTTCAGGTCTCAAACAACCAAAGGAATCTGGATGGCTAAATGCACCGGCATAGAGCCTTGTACACTTGTTATGGATTTGGAGGGTACTGATGGAAGAGAACGCGGAGAGGTGTTGTTTTTTTGTTATATATTAACTTATTTTGGTAGAAGTGCTCAAAATCCAGTCTATCGGCAGCATCCAATTGACATTTTGATTTATATTTTTTTAATTTGAATTTCTAGCGCCTTGTAGAACATTTGATGTTTATCATAAACCTTTTTGGAGTTCATAAATTCCTGTTGTTCAAGATTTACTTGTAGCATTCCTTTTCCTTTTTTTCTGCACATGCAAAATAACATTGTTTTATTGTTTTAAATTTTTTATGGAAATGATAAATAGGAGGTTTGGTTATCTCGTTAGTTTCTCCCCCTCTCTAACCTCCTGATCTCTTTTGAATTTTATTTGTTATTAAATTGTGAGAAAGAGTTCCATAAAAGTTTAATCCAAGTTAGCATTGTGATGGATTAGGAATAGTTTAATTTATGCGATCAGTTCTCCTTGTGTACTGAAATTGTTTTTTTCTCAGGATGACACTGCTTTTGAAAAGCAGAGTGCTCTATTTGCTCTTGCTGTATCAGATATTGTGTTAATAAACATGTGAGCTTTTCTTCTTGCTTTAGTTTTAATACGGACTAATTTCAGAAAATTTTAAATCTGTAGCTGCTTGTATTTCTTGTTTTAATGTTTTTCCATTTTGAATCTTCTTTCTTTGTGTGACTAATTCCCTTCCTCTGCAATGGTTATGAAGGTGGTGCCATGACATTGGCCGTGAGCAAGCTGCAAATAAGCCACTTTTGAAAACTGTCTTTCAAGTATGTGCTGTTGGCCAATTTGACTCTAGCAATTATCTTGAATCGTGAAACTTGTCAATTGTCATTTATCATCTTTCTTATTGTTTGCTCAATTTTGCTTTCAGGTCATGATGAGATTGTTTAGTCCACGAAAAACAACACTGTTGTTTGTCATACGGGATAAAACAAGGGTTTGTAATAGCTGTTTATTATCTTGTTATAACTGTTTGTTATATATATTTTAATATTTTATTTTTTAATTTTAAATACTTTTATTTGTTGTTGATGTGGTTAATCTTTCTCTTCTATAGACGCCACTTGAAAATTTAGAACCTGTTTTGCGGGAAGATATTCAGAAGGTACTGTAGTGCTTTCATCTCCATATATTGTTATGGAATTATTATAGAATTTTCATTTACCTTTCTTGTTTTACTTTTTCCCTGTGCAGATATGGGACTCTGTTCCTAAACCACAGGCCCACAAGGAAACCCCATTAAGTGAATTTTTCAACGTCAGTTCTTCTTCTTTCCTTTGATATTGCTAATCTTTAGTGATGTTTTTGTGCAGCAAGATTTTATTTGAAGTTTATATTAATTGTTTACACTTGGCAACAAAATAACCAGGTTGAAGTTGTTGCACTTTCTAGTTATGAAGAAAAGGAAGAGCAATTTAAAGAGCAGGTATGAATTGTGCACTAGTTTCCTTCTTATTTACTTGCTGATGGTATGATATGACCCCCCATTATAAGGATTTTGTGGTTGTTTTTATCTCCGTATCTGCAGCAGTGATTATGTGCCCTTGCATTTTGATCCATTTGTATTAATTTGGCTTTCATGGTGGGGAACAGATCCCTTTTTTGGTTTATTAAATGTCTGTTTGTCTAATTTGCTCATTATTTTGTTCTGGTTTATTTTGAATGTAGGTTGCCAGTTTGCGGCAACGATTCCAGCATTCCATTGCTCCTGGTGGGCTTGCAGGGGATCGGCGGGGAGTAGTTCCTGCTTCTGGTTTTTCATTTAGTTCTGAGCATATATGGAAAGTCATTAAGGAGAACAAAGATCTCGACCTTCCTGCACATAAGGTAATATAATGCTTGACAATACTGCTTTTGTTTTCATGTGTATTGATTTAGGTTAAATTAAAAATTTGCTCCCCACTCTTGACTCTAGTTTTCAGTTTAGTTCCTGCATGATTTTGATTCTTACATGATTATATTTTACAAATTAGTCCCCTTTGTTTGCTGACATTTATTAATGATGTTAGAGTATTTTTCCCGTAAGTACAAAATTAAAAAAAAATGTGTTAGGTATAGGGTCCAAAATGTGGAGATATTTTCAGGTAGGCCCCAACAAAATGTATATATTTTTTTTCATTTAGGGATTAAAACAATTTCTTTTGTCAAGTATAGGTACTAAATCTAATACTGTTGTCACGTTGGTAAGCAGTGTCAAGGACCATTTTAGTAAACATTTTTTCATGGAGGGACAAAAGTGTAGAGAATTTTATGTAAGTACTAAAATGAAAAAATAAATGTCAGGTGTTGGGACTATATTTCAATTTAACCTTCATTTTATTAACGTAAGCACCAACCAACTTGTAGGTTGTGTGGACTATATTTCAATTTAACCTTGATTTTATTAACGAAAGTGTCGACCAACTTGTAGGTTATGGTTGCTACTGTACGATGTGAAGAAATCACCAATGAGAAATATACCTCTTTTGCAGCACATGAGGTATTGACATTTAGTTTGGTATAATCCTTCAACATATTTTGACCTCCTAATTACCAATGATGTGGAAATTGCTTTCAATTACCCCTCAGGATTGGTGTCAACTGGAAGAGGCTGTCCAATCTGGCCCTGTTCCTGGATTTGGGAGAAAGCTCAGTTCACTGCTTGGTACTTGTTTATCAGAGTGAGTGTAGTTCAATTTATAAGAAATCTGTATTTGTTGTGGCTCAGTTACGGAATACCACATTGCTATATTTTAAGCTTTTTGTCTAACTCTTTTAGCCTTTTACAGCCATTACTGCCAGTTCTGTTGATTAGAGCAGCCGGATTCCTCATCCCCATGCCCTGTCTATAATATTTTTTTCATTTTTTTATGTCATGATTTTTGAGTGAACTTGTAGGTTTAGAGAAATTTATGATAAAATCATGGTACATAGGTATTTGTACAGCATCTGTTGTACGATTCTGCTACAAATATCAGAGAAACAAATTTCCTACAAGTCAGGGGGAGAAATGAGGAAATAAAACCATAAAGATACATACCAAACATATCTGAATTAATTTGATTCAGGTTTATTCTTCCTAAACTAGCTCCTAAGAATCTACACTGTTTCGTCAACCAGATTCAACAGAGGTGAATGAATGGTTTTGATTGTTCAAGGTGGTAGAAGAAAGATTGGTATCCATTATTGGTGGAATTTTTGTAGGATTCCATATTTAGTTTGATGTTCTTTATTTTCTACTCTGGTCTTGAATTTGGTAGTTACATGTGTTACACAATAATACCATCTAGTGTTTTCTGGCTGCTCTTCCAATACCATCTCATTATTTTATTTATAAAGGACTGGTTTTATTTCTGTGATGCTATGTGCAATCTTGAAGTTTACTATACCTTGATATTGGATTTTACAAGTTTGTTGTCTCTTAACGTTACATGCTGTTGGCTGTTGCATCATGTAAGAATAAGGTGATGTGGAGTGAAGGTATATTGACCTATTGCATTTTCTTTTAATATAGGTATGATGCTGAAGCCACCTATTTTGATGAAGGTGTGAGATCTTCCAAACAAAAGCAACTCCAAGAAAAATTGTTCCAAGTAATCCTTCTCAACTGGGCTCAACCTTTTTCCCCTAATGGACATACATGAATTTGATGATTATTGAAAGACAAACAAAAAATTGGTGATTTTTTAAACAATGATGACAATTTTAGATACTGGTCACAGTAGCCTTAATTCTTTCTCAGTAGCTTTTATATTGCGATAATTATAGTGGCGCCTAACACCTTTTCAATTGGTTAGCTTGTCCAACCAGCATTCCAATCTGCGTTGGGACATATAAGATCTGGCACTTTGGATAAATTCAAGGTGGCATTTGACAAGGCTCTGAATGGAGGGGAAGGGTTTTCTGTGGCTGCTAATAATTGCAGTGCGTCTTGTATGGTTCAATTTGATGAAGCATGTGCAGGTAATAAAATAATTCTTTATTCTGTTTATTTGTGAACAAAAAATAAATTGAAGTTGAAGGCCGAAGCATATAATGAACATTTGGAAAGGGAAAGTTGTGAATAAGGATAAACAAGAAGTGGATTGTGTACAGTGACTAATTTGCTGTTGGGTGCAGAATTGCTAGGCTTTGGTTCATTACAATGTCTACTTTTTAAGAAGTCAAACTTGATAATATTTGTTGCAAGCATGTCTCTTACACTAAACTGAATTGCTCAATGAAACTTATTTATTGTCATTGCAGATATTGTTATTGAACAAACAAACTGGGATACATCTAAAGTGCGAGATAAATTGCTGCGGGATATTGAAGCACATGTTGCAACTGTGCGTGCAGCCAAGATTTCTGAACTTACTTCATCATATGAGGTATTGACCATTCATGTCTTATGAATCTTTGAGTGATTAACGTCAAGAGCAGTAATGACACCAAGATTGCAGGCCGTATGTACTAATAGTTGTGCCAAAAATCAATTTTGAATTATTTTTGAGTGGTGATATGCGATTATAACTAAGCAAGAGTGCCCACTTGTGGGGATGACAATGGATAGGGTTTGAGTAGGTTACTAAAGTACTTGTCTTTATACTCATGTTTGAAAAAATACCCATTACCCACACTTCACTTTAGGAGTGGAGCCATGGATTTGGAATTTGGAAGATCAAAGAACCAAAAAAATTATAATCTAGTAAAGAAAACTTGAATCTTTTGCTTGCATAAAATAAACAAAGAAGTTTAATAATATATATACATTTATTAGCTATATTGAGTACACAATAATGAATGAGAAAATAAATAAATTAGGTGGATAAAATAATTTTGGGTAATTATATATAGACATCTCACCTTCAGAATAAGTCTATTACATATCTATCTTTCTATTCCTATCACATTACTTGCGTATCAGATATACACTTCTCTCTTTTTTCTCCCCGAGGGCCAATTAGCATGGTGATGTCTATGCTCATTTTTCCAATATTTTGTTTTTGTAGCTTCTAAGGGGCATAATTTAAATACGTACGTGACCTTGGCCCTTACATGTCACCCTTTGCTTCTGTCACTTAGCTTAAGTGTAAAATCAATAAATTAATAAAGAATATTAATTAAAGAATTGTTACAGTTAAATTGAAGAAAATTCTTAAATCATTGGAACATGGCCACACGATATCAGTATTATAAACTTACCATAATCAGGATTATATAATAATTTTTTAATCAATTAATTCTTAAAATTGATAAATAGTGTCTATGTACATGAAATCTTTCAATCTCACACATCTATAGGTATATGGTTATGAGGTTGGTTGGGTATTATAGTATTCCTATTAAGCAGATTTTTATTCTGCCTGGTGTAGATTTTTATTTTGCAATTATCCGTTAGGTATGGGTAGAATCGTCGTCCTTACCCACCATCAATAAGGGAACGTTTGATACAATTTATGTTGTTAAAAATTTTTCAATTAATAGCGACTATTCAAATGTACGAGATACTTCTCATGCTCGGTAGTGATTTTAGGCTTGTAATTTATGAAATTTTGTTAGGTTGTTCCAGTTGGTTTGGTTTTTAATTTGAGGGAATAACTTCTTGGAAAGATTTCTCATAGTATTACTGTTGCAGGAAAAACTTAAACACGCTTTGTCTGGACCTGTCGAAGCTCTTTTGGACGGAGCTAGTAGTGATACTTGGTCATCAATAAGGAACCTTCTTACGCGTGAGACTGTATCAGCTGTTTCAGGGTTCTCTGCTGCACTTACTGGGTTTGATATGGATGAAGAAACAAGACTGAAAATGCTTAAAAGTTTAGAGGATTATGCAAGAGGTCTGGTAGAAGGAAAGGCCAGAGAAGAAGTAGGAAGAGTTCTAATCCGCATGAAGGACAGGTACGAATCTTCTGCAATTTATAAGTTGACTTTACCTTTTCCTTTGAGTTGTACTTTGATGCACTTACCTTAACTTTTGAAAGCAGGTTTACAATGTTGTTTAGTCATGATGCTGATTCAATGCCTCGTGTTTGGACTGGTAAAGAAGATATACGAGCCATCACCAAGACTGCTCGATCTGCTGTACGGCATGTCTATGAATATTATTTCCTTAATGATTATGTATGGCTTTTTGTTTAATCTGTTTAACCATATTTACAACTTTTCAGTCATTGAAGTTGCTATCTGTAATGGCTGCAATTCGTTTGGATGATGATGACTCTGACAATATTGAGAAAGTGTTAGCAGTTGCTTTGGTGGAACCATCACCAAGTAGTAATGGTACAAGGAGCATGACAACGGTTGATCCACTAGCTTCTAGTAGCTGGGAAGAGGTGCATTTTTATTTATGTGATGAACTATTGAGCTGTGTATTCATTTCGGTAGATGAATAGTCTGATTTGCATCAAATAATGATCTGATTGCCCTAACAAAATATAAATATATCTCTTGCTGTGGTGATTTGTGAATTGTTTGATGTATATTTTAGGCTGAAAATGCTATATTGTGGTTTCTCTGGTGACATTTTGAGAGCATTTTCTATCCTGGGCACTGACTGATCTGTGGTGTGTGAAATTTCCATTCAGGTTTCATCCTCTAAAACATTGATTACGCCTGTCCAGTGCAAGTCTTTGTGGAGGCAATTCAAGACAGAGACAGAGTACAGTGTCTCTCAAGCCATTTCTGCACAGGCATGATGTTTCTTATTTGTTAAAGACTTTTAAAGTTCCTCTATATATAGGAAAATGGAAAATCTACTGTGATTATTGGAAAATTAATATTATTAATGTCAATTCTATGTGCGTTTTGGATATTAAGGAAATGAGGCAAGTTTATGCTCTTATATTTCACATAGTATTTTCCCTGTATTTCTAAAGGGTTAAAACTTACATTACAGTTCTATAGGTACTATTGGTGATATTCTCCAATTATGTTTAGAGTTTCACCTTGGTAATACGCCATGCATTTAAAAAGATGCAAATTACCGAAGTAAAACTCCAAATTTGATTGGAGAATAGCACCAGCAGTACCTGTTGTACTTAATGTTAGTTTTGTCCTTTGTAAAATTGTTGGCATGGTCCAAAGGATTTTTCTCTTTTGTGGTAATGTTTAGGTTCTAGGTTCTTTCATGAAAGCGTAAATTATCAATAGATTTGAATTTCTTGTTGGATTTTACTATTCCTACTTATTGATGTAATATGCTTTGTATTTTCAGGAAGCAAACAAGCGCAACAACAACTGGTTACCCCCCCCTTGGGCGATAGCTGCTTTGGTTATCCTAGGATTTAATGAATTTATGACACTTCTAAGGTGCATGTGAACCTCATTCTGCTGATATTTTTTAGCATTGCTTCTTTGGTTTTTCTCTTGCTCTTCATCTTACTCCTCTTGCAACTGTTTAGTGTAAAAGTAGTAATTGTAAAAAGAGAATTGTGTTGGAGATAAACTTGTTTTTAGTATTTTAATAACATAATGTTACCTTAAGCACAAACCTAAAGAAAACTCTCTACTTTTGTGTACTAAATAATTGATCTCACCCAATTTTAATATTTTCCATGGCAGAAATCCCTTGTATTTGGGTGTCATCTTTGTTGGTTATCTTCTTGCTAAAGCCCTGTGGGTGCAGCTTGACATTTCGGGTGAATTTCGCAACGGAGCTGTGAGTACAAGCTATTATGATCTTCAAAGTTTATTGTTCAATCCCAATATTGACTAATATATCTGTATTGCTTGTGTGAATTTTGTTGCAATCTATGAGCATTAGTTTATTGTTCAGCTAATAAGCTACTAGGCTTTCACATTCTATAGTGTTCAAAGTGTCTGTTTTCAAGTTCATAGCATCCTTGTTTCTTACCCTTTCTTTCTTTCTTCAGCTTCCGGCAATCATATCCTTGTCTACCAAGTTTGTTCCAACCATCATGAACCTTATGAAAAAACTAGCAGAGGAGGGACAAAACCATGCAACTAACAATCCTCAGAGATCCCCAACAAAAAACAGTTACAATGAGACTCACGGCGTCTCGTCGAGCACGTCATCTAACCTGACTGCATTGGACAACGGAACCGAGTATGCCAGTCCAGTTAAAGATGAGTAGGTGAAGAAACTCATCTTGTGAAAACTAAATTCTTGTGTAGGAAAATGGTGTGTGGTCATGCTTGTCCACAAAATTTGACTTGTGAGCATTCAAGACATTGAAAGGCATTGGTTTTTTTGTGCAAGTGCCATATACAGGGGGCAATGTTTTATTGTGAGGTAGTTCCTCCCCCTTATAATAGTTCTCTTTTCCAATTTTAGGTGCTTCAGTTATTGGAGAAGTTATAGCTTATTTTACACGCTCTTTCTTTCTTTCTTTCTTTGATGCTTATGCTTCTTTTGCAATCAATTTTGTTTGTAATTTTATCAGTCTACTACTACTGAGTGCTTCTTCTTCTTTTGGAAAATTTATTAATTGGATTCGTGTGTTGATATTAGATCATTCTAAAAGAGATACTACAGCTCTTGCTGCTTGCTGCTTGTAATGCCAACTTTTTTGTTTTATCTGTGACATTGTTGGAAGACAACTATCGTTGTTTTGTTCCATTTTTGGCATGTTTAACAATGTCTTAACAAATATACAATTATTCTCAAAATAAAGTGTGTTTCCTTGTCATCATAAAACCTTTTTCTGGATTGCTTGTTTATGTACCACTCAAATATTTCTCTATTTAGATACAAATTAATGAAAGATTGAACAGATATTTCTTTGTTTAGATACAAATTGATGAAAGTTTGATCAGATATTTCTTTATTTAGATACAAATTGATGAAAGATTGATCAGATATTTCTTTATTTAGATACAAACTGATGAAAGATTGATCAGATATTTCTCTATTTAGATACAAATTAATGAAAGATTGATCAGATATTTCTTTGTTTAGATACTAATTGATGAAAGATTGATCAGATATTTCTTTGTTTAGATACAAATTAATGAAAGTTTGATCAAAGTACTTACTATCACTTTCTTAATTCTTAAGTACTTAATTTTAAATTTGTTATTAAATAAAACAAATTAATTATGTATTGTATTTTTAAATTATAATAAAATTATTGTTTTGTGTTTTAGTTTGATGATATTTTTTATAACTTTGAATAAACTTTCATATTTTTAATTTATATTAAAACTGAGTATTGTATTCAAAAACAAAATTTTGCAAAATTAATATGAATTTAAAAATAAAATACTTTAAAATAATAAATAAATAAGTAAAAAAATCATTGAGAAGTCCAACTAAAGGATCCAACATCTTAGAGTAATCTTATCTAATATTTTATTACAAATTAGTAAGAATGTAAATGTTACATTTGAAAAAGACAGAAAATCTATAAATATCATATGCTTTAATTTATCTAGAGACATACTTAAATTTAAATACAAGGATATTTTTTAAATATTATTATTAAACAAGATTAAGATGATTAAAATTTACTTATATTTAATTTAAGATGGAGTACCTTTCAATTGAATGCCAATGAAGTTTTTGAAATTTTTTAATTCCTTCTAATTTTAATAACACTATACATTCTTTCTAGAACAATTCTTATTCATCACATTTAATACTTCATATTTGTACTCACTTATTAAACACACGTGCTTTTAGGTATTTGATTGTCTATTTTTATTTTTCAATATTAATTACTCATCTATTCTCATTGAGTTATTATCCATTTTTAGTGAGTGAACTATGAAGTGTTAGATTTGTGAATATAAGAATCTTTTCTCTTTCTAATATACTCCCCTCAATTTTATGCATTATATAGTTTCACGAATATTTCATTCTTTGTAATTTTTAAAATTAAATCATTCTTATCCATTATTAATATGTCATCTAACTAAAAACAACAAATTACAATAATTATCAATGATAACTATGTAAATTATTATTCAGGTAAAGATATTAGTAATAAAGTTTAACAATTAGTTTTACCACCTGTTATTTTAATACATATATTAATATATAATTTATTTATTTTAAGAATCAAAATTACACCTTCACTAAACTATAAACTAAAAATGTTAATTATATACATTTGAATATAAAATAAGTTCATCCCAATTGTTATTGTATAAGAGGTTAAGACAGTTTCTTCTACCAGTTGAACAAGTTATCTTCTCCAACATAATCTCATTTCTTTATTTAGATTTCTTTTTTGGTGCTCGTGCCTCGACTTTTGGTTGGAAATATACTGGTAAGACGATTAGGTATATATCCAATATGTTGATGCAATAAATGTCGTAATAATGACTATTTTATTTTGATTGTTATGTCTATTTATACGACCAATTACTGTTAGACCAAAATTAGGGTTTAGGATTTAAGGGTTAGGATTAGGGATTTATGGAATGAGAGTTAAGGTTTAGAATTTAGGATTTAGCGCATATACTACGATTAATATATTAATTGATTTTCCATACGATTTAACCGTATGTTCAAATGTACTTTATTTTTTATTTTTTTTATGCAGTTGTGTCTAGTCCTAACGGTACACCAATATATAAAAGTTTGCATGAATTTTTAAATTGTAATAAAGTGACACGAATTTGATAATTTATTGGACATAATAATATATATTAGCAATACAATTGCTGATAAAAAAATAAAAAAAATAAAAAAATATTAGCAATAGAATTACTTACTATAGTATTTTGTGAATATAGTATTAATTGATTGGTAGGTTATGGAAGGTTTGATCTGCATTAATGTTGTTACTGTGAGTTTGGTGAAGACGAACGTGAGTTCCATAAATCTGCCAAACTTTGTCTAACTGTGAGAAGATGAAGTTGTTTCTGGTGCTTAAAAGATCAAGCTCTGATGCACAAATACATGTGAAACAATTCAATATAATTCAAATAATTAAGATAAATTTAAATAATTCAACAAATAAGGTAATTTAAAAGAAGTATAACTTATGTTGAGAAAAATTAAATCTACAAAAGTAAGTAAATAAAAGAGAAATTAATAAATTTAATAAATATATATTATATATAAGGTATGAGAAGATCCACGACATCAAATTACCGATCACACCGGTATAAGAGTGACAAAACAGGTCTCATTCTGTCATGACCCGTTAAGGTGATACAAGTTGAAATTTGTAATCCATTTTGTTAGAGGATGGGTTGCCGGACGGTCTCGCTACTTTTTTAATTTTTTTCAATTATTTTTTATTATTATTTTTTGTTTTGGATCTATTGGTTGTAGTATTAATATTATTTTTTGAACAATAAAAATGTAAGAAAAATAATAAAATTTCATCAAACATTAATATTTTAATAAAAAAATTTAATATTTAATAAAATAAAATAAATATCAGCAATACTCTAATCAAATGATATATAAAAAAATATATAAATAAAAATATTAATCATTATCAATTTTAACTAAAAAAATATAAGATTTATCTTTAGAAATTACAAAAAATAAAGGACGGATTTAAATTACTATGTGACTATGTCAAAACATTAATTTAAATGTTAACATATTTATTAATAACCTTCACACTTAATGGATTGATCACGTGTATTTTTTATCTAAAATAAATTCTGAAATCAGGTTTTTAAAATTAAAAATAATTTTTTTGATAATTTTTTTTATAAATATTCTATTGTTATTGAAAGTTTATCTTTCAATCCTCTTAAGATCAAAAACCATTTATTAAATCATTGTAATATTTTTTTAATATTTCTATTCAATAAATAATAAGGCACATGGAGAATAGTTAAAGAACATTTACATGGGCTAAATTTGGTGAGACAATCCATCTATTTGAAAATGAGACAAAAAAAATTAGGAGTTTTACAAAAAAAATATATAATTTTTTTCTTCTATCAAAGTAAAAACTTCATTTTTTTTAAAGACACTTTACTTATCATAGCACCAAATTAACCAATAGTAAAATTAAATATTAATATACCAAATACTTTTTTTTCTATAATGACTAAAGTAAAAGACTTAAAGTGCCTTATTTATGATTGGGGTGATTCTGAAGGGGAACTTCATCTTTTCCAAATTGTTCCCTTCCAATGTTAGGGTTCAACAATTTGTAAATGAAATTGAAAGGAATTGTTGTGAAAGTTGAAGAAAAGTCATAAAAATTAGGTCTTGAAAGAATTTTTTTGGGAATATAATTGTAAAATTAATATCCATTTTCTTACTTACCTACCTACCTACTTCTATGGAGGATTTAAAGCCTCATATGATATGTGGTTAACTTAACTTGCACTTTCATAGAATGAAGCATAGCCACAATATTAATATTATTAATATTAATAAATTAATATTAATAGTAAGAATAATATATAAATAGAGAATGGAAGAAATGACAACTCAGCATGGAAACACCCAACCTAGATTTCATTCATGGGATGGTCCCACTTCAATTTTTGCCCCACAAAGAATGTGTCACAAACATAAGGTTGTAGCATAACCTAATTTTCGGTTATATTAATTATTTAATTTCTTTTTTTCTTATTTTTTTTAAACTAGTTGTTAGACTAATACTACAATAAAATCATGAAATAAAAATCAATTTTTAGAGATAAAAAATAATTAGTTACTATAGTGACTAAATTAAAGATCATTTTATAGACTAAGAAAATTTTGGTTTCTAAATTAGTTTTTATTATTGTTAAATGATTTCTAAATTTGTGTCTAATTAGCAACCAAAGTTTTTGTTACCAATTATTTAGATTCTAAATTTCGTAGCAAAAACCTTGGTTGCTAATTAGACACAAATTTAGAAACCATTTAACAATAATAGAAACTAATTTAGAAACCAAAATATTTTAGTCTCTAAAATGGTCTCTAATTTAGTCACTATAATAACTAATTATTTTTTATATCTAATAATTGGTTCTATTTCATGATTTTCTTGTAGTGTAGTGTAATGTGATGCATGAGTTTTCTTGTCATTTGAAAAAAATATTAATTGGAAATTGCTTAATTGAAATGCTTGTGATGTGATTAATTTTTTGAAAAAATAAAATGCCAATTAAGTGTTGATTAAACGGCTTAATTATTGTATTTTTTATTCTCCATAACTTTAATTTATATTATTAATTGTATTTTGCAATGTTTTAAAAAAGTTGGATTGAAAAAATGTGATTGTAGAGAAAATAGACTAGAGAGATTGATTTCACAACCTCTTTCTTTAAAATCTATAATAAATATACATTAAAGTGTTTTCATAAATTTGGATTGAAAAAAGAGTGATGGCAGATAAATTAGATTAGAAATTGATTTGACAAATTCTTTCTTTTAAATATATAATAAATATACATTATAAAGGGCTTTTAAATATATAATAAATATACATTATAAAGTGCTTTTAAATATATAATAAATATACATTAAATGGTATTTTAAGGAGACAATTCTTAGAAGATAGTAGTGTATGACAAAATAACATTAAGAAGACAATTCCTGGTTCATGAAGAGATCCATCATAGTTAATGGAAAAGACTGGTATCAGTATTTTATAATCTCAAGAACTTTAAATCCATTTCATCTGATATATATAATAAAGAACTTTAAATCCATTATGATCAAGTACAATAAAAATTATCAACTTATAATTAATTTTAAAAATTAAAATAATTATTTATTATTAGATTAAATTATTTTAAAGACAAAAAAATTATTGATATCTAAAGTAGTTTCTATTATTAATATAAATATATAAAGTATTTTTTAAATTGGTATCTAACCATTAGTTACCAAAATTTTAACTACTAATATTTTAGATTTTAAATTAGTATTAAAAAAACTTTAAATTCATTTGATCTGATATATAAAATAATGGAAGTAAACGTAATAAGTACAAGAAAAATATCAAATTATAAGTAATTTTAGATATGAAAATAAATAGTTATTATTAAACTAAATTAGAAATTATTTTAAAAATTAAAAAAATTATTGATATTTAAAGTAGATTTTACTATTAATAAAAATATATAAAATATATTTTAAATGGGTATTTAGTCATTAACTATTCAGATTTTAGTTATTAATATTTTAGATTTTAAATTAGTTTCTAAAAGATTAAGAGAAAATTTTAAATCTAAAATATTAATATTTAATACTTAAATTAGTTTCTGAAAGATTAAGAGAACAATTTTAAATCTAAAATATTAATATTTAATATCTTGATAATTAATTTACTACCAGTTTAGAAACTATTTTATAAATTTTATTAATAATAAAAATTAATTTAAATATAATTTTTTTAATATTTAAATTAGTATTTAATTTAATTAATATAGTGATTAATTATTATTTTTATTTAAATTTAATTGTTATTTAATAATTTTTTTTATTACACTAGGCTAAGTTTGTACGGAGAACTGTGTTGACTAAAAATTAGAGTGTTTGTTTTCAAATGTGGTAGTTAGTGAGACTTGTAATAACTATAACCTCTCATTATTTTATGGTTACAAGTTAAAAGCATCTTTCAAATGCTTCACTTTAATTTTGATTTTGATTTCTTTTTTGATGAATTTTTTTTTTAATAGAATTTTCTAATTTAAAGTGATAAATAAGGGGAAAAAAAGCAAACATATCCATATTTGAATGTGATAGTTGCATTATTAATGATGATCGGTTATGAAATGAGATGGAAGCAAAGCATTGCCTGCAACATTAACTCAAGTGCATGAATTCTGCCACGAATTCCCAACTCTCTTATGCATCATCTCATCTTTCCTTCTATCATTTTGTTTCTGATGCATTTTCCCTTCTTTTTCTTCTGTTTTCTTCATAAATCACACAATATTACATCACAAGTGTTGAATATTTTAGAGGTTCATTTTGGCCTCATTCTAAAGTTGACAATGCAGGTCATAAAGAAGCACAGAAAATAATAACACAGTGATGATATTTACAAATGCTTACATTTATTTATATATGAGCTGCATATTTCTCTTCACTCTTTATGTTTATGTGTCATTTTGAAGTGTTTGTGGCCTTCACAATGTGCTTCTTTGTTAACTGTGGAACCCTTGCTTTTCTAAAATAATGGTGCTTTTGTCCCCACACTCAGTAGCAGTTGCAACATTTGTAGAAGTTTGGGTTGATCCATCAAAAGTAAACACCTAATCAAAAAGGGGTTAGCAGTTTCATTAGGATGACTCAAACAAGCAAACCAAAATAAGGGATGTGGTTAATCAATTCTGAACTTTACTCTTGTTTGACTTCTAACCAATGTGATAAATAAAACCACCAAACTATACCAGCAGTGATGCAGAAAATCAACTTCTGGTCAAATCAGAAATAAACCATGCAAAGAAGTACGAGAAACAGCTATTAATTGCAGAAAATATATATTACTTGTTTTTCTAATTTTCATTTTCTTCTCCAATGGGTTGAAATAAAAAGAACTATTAAGACTCTTCTTCAGTCGGTCGATCAGCTTTTCTTCTCTTTCTCTTGAAATAGACACCTTCCTCTTCCTCTACTGTATAATTTAGTATTCGATATTAGGTATCGTAAGCATTGTATAATGACGTACCTGATTCTTAGATTTTGTTTCTATTTATACTATTGTCATGAGTCATTTCTTATTGGCCAGGTTAGGAAGTTGAGTCATATTTAGAAGTGCATTATCTAACTCTTGATTGTTGATTAGCTTCACTATTCTTGCTGAATGGTTTGTATGGTGTCGATCGACGTTATGACTGAGTGTCGAGTCACCGTCTCAGTCGTGCGGACCCAGTATAATTTGTTTTTCAATGTTGAGATGGCATGTTAGTATTAATGAGTGCTTAAGTCTAGTACGAGTGTTGGTTGAAGGACAATATTCAGCAAGTGCCCTTGAATCTACCATCTATCATAGAGGAAAAATGAAAAGAAAATAACAAACTTTTGGTGGCATATTAAATATGGAGCTTTAAAAGTGTAGGGTGGTGAATGAGCTGTCTTTGTAAAAACTCATGAGGTCATCACAAAATAGAAGCCAAATCCAACGGCGAAGAACTTTAGACTCTAACTGTGGCATTCATTTCCTCATTAAATGCCTTACTCAGTAACATTTTTCTACTGTTTCTAAAAGTATAAAGGTGAGTGAGATTTATGCATCATGCATTTCTAATCTGCTTTCTCTCTCACTAACTCATATTTTGTTGCCATAATCTTGAGAGGGTAAGGATGTATTTTACATATTTATATGATGCACACACAAACCAAGGCCAATGAGAGGAAGCCACTTATAGGTTGGGAAGAAGCAGCTTCTTCACAGAGAGAGAAAGATTGTGTTTTTTCTGGGCCCTCAGATTCCATGGCTTCAGTTGGTGCACTCAGATTCTTGTTCTGCCTTGCTCTATGCCTCTGCAACTTTCTACCCTCTTGTCAAGGTTCTTGTCTAACTACACAACTCACATTTTTTAGCTCAATTTGGTTTTCCTTCAGCTTATTTTGAACATCAATATCTAGGAGGAATTTTCCTTTTTTTCAATGCTGAAAACCAGGCTGAACTCTCTCTTTCTTGTCGGTTTGAATCTCAATTTTTGTATCAGCCAATGGCATCTGAGTTTCCACCAATAAATTCCCACAGAAGGGGAAATTTGTGGCAAAAATCTATGCAGTCTGGTTCTGGTTTCTGCTACTTTTATTTGGGGTTTCATTTCTAGATCATACATTCTGCTAGATCACACATTCTGCTAGATCACAAACAAACACTTTATAATATGGTACACTATTCATACTATATATTATAGATTTTTAATCAAAAGGGACTTTTTCTACATACACCTTGTTTCTCCAAATACTTGTTCAACATCTTCCATTTTTGGTTAACCCTTGCCTAATTCTAGTTATAGCAGTGATAATAATAATACATTGAAATAGTGTATGTTATTAAACCAGTGAAGATGAAGGGACTATATTTTGATCAGCAAATTTCTTTGCAGGTAGTAGTCACTGGCATGAAAATAAATACCCTTTTATCAGAAATGCAAGCTCCTTCTCATCACCATCAATTTCAACTACCACCTCCAATAATGTCTATGACTACATAATATTGGGAGGTGGCACAGCAGGGTGTCCTCTGGCTGCAACCCTCTCTCAGAATTACAGTGTTCTGGTGCTTGAAAGAGGTGGTGTTCCCTTCACCAACCCCAATGTTTCATTTCTTGAGAACTTCCACATTACCTTGGCAGACATTTCTCCAACTTCAGCTTCTCAATACTTCATTTCAACTGATGGAGTCTACAATTCAAGGGCCAGGGTCCTAGGAGGTGGCAGTTCTATCAATGCTGGTTTCTACACTAGAGCAAATCCAAGGTACAACTTCTTCCAAACTCTTCATTGTTTCCTCAATCACATTCAAACTTGTTTTCCCTTCAATTTCCCCTTTCTTTTCAACATTTTCTGTTCATTTTCAATGTTCATCTTCATCTGATAGATAAACTATATGACACTCAGTTCTCATGTGTAGGATATACATGATCTCTATGTATTAATTGTTTCTCTTTTTATTGGGTCAGAGTTTAATAAGAACAACACTGCATACAAAATATTACATTTTCATTTACTTTATACATTGTTTTTAACACACACTTGTATAATATTTAAACATGAAATGCATTTTTTCTTCTTCTAAGATTCTGTGTTTTTTTAAAAACATATAATTTTGTTCTAATTTTCATATTTAAATTTGTTTTATTTATTTATTTTGGATTAGTTTGACCTCAAATCTAAAGTATTTAATTTAAGTCATCACCAAGAAACAATATATTAAATTAAATTAAATTATAAACATTTATATAGAGTGGACATGATGAATTTGGTGGTGGCAATAAGTTCAATCAATCAATGTATGGTTGTCTAGTAATAGAAAACACACCTCATATATAGATAATGATGGAAGAAAATAAAATAAAATTCTTGATATGATGTTACATTCATTACATCTAAATTTTTTGAATTCAAAATCTAACTTTTCTCTTGGAATATGTTATTATTTGGATTATTTTCTTTTTTCTATAGAAGGTATATTCTCTTGGATTATGCTATTATTTTGATTATTTCAACATAAGAAGTTTTAGTTTATTTTTGTAACTTTTATTGTTTGATACATTATTTTTAATTTTCAATTATGATTTCCATTTTGATGCAAGAATATTTTTTAGTTTTGTGATCTAAAACTTTGAAATTTTAAGTTATATAAAATAAAATGTAAAGTGAAAATTTTGTTGTATTTACTTAAAGTAGAGCAGAAAGGTACACTAATAATGAATTTGTCTGGTTTGGCGGTGATGTTAATAAAGTTCAACTACTTCTTCTTAGCTGGATGTGAAAATAAATATATTATTTTTAAAGGACCAAAAAGTAAATAAAAATGTGGGTGAGGTGTTATATGCTTAACATTTGAATACATAATTGAAATATAATAATATATCAAATGAATAGGTTTTTCACATATACAAAGTTTCAGGAGAAAAAAAAAATGAGAATCAAGAAATAAAATAACATCTAAAGAAGCAAAAATTATTTGATTTAACAACATTAAATATGAATTTTCATTTAACAATGATATTTTATTGTTAAATAATAATATGAATCTTGTTTTAACATTAAAATTAATGATAATAATAATATTTTTAATGTTGAATTTCATGAGAATTTGTATGTTTAGAGATTATTTATTTAATTTAAATTAATCAGTAACTATTTTTTAAATGAGAGAAAGCAAAACATAAAAATTAAGGGACTTACAAAGAGAATGAAAAAAAATATTTTTATCCAATAATATTGGAGTTTTGTTCAGTTAGGAAAAACATGTCTTAAATACATTCAACTGTATGATAAGGAAATGCAAATACTTTTTTTTTGCGGCCAGAAAGAAAGACTTGGGTTGGCCTGTTTACAATTTAGAAGAACATTAATAAATGTTCTTTTAATGCTTTTTTTTAATACACACTTTCAAATTAATAAATCTTATGTGGTACTCACTAAGTCAATGAAAACAGACATGTATTTAGAGATTTTTTTTTTTAAAAATACTTTTAAATTCTACAATTTGAACATATTTTTTTTTTCTCTTTTATACTCTCGGATTCTACAATCCGAAAGGTATTTTCAGATTTTACAATCTATAATATAAATTTTTTTTCTTTAAACAAATTAATTATGGATTATAAAATTTGGAAGGATATTCCTGTATCCGATAATAACTTTCGAATGGTACAATTTGTAAGGTATTTCCATATTGTATGATTTGAAAGGTATTCTCGTGTTCAATAATAGCTTACGGATTGTACAATTCGTAAGATATTTTGAAATTGTACGATTTGGAAGGTATTTTTGGATCCGAAAATACCTTTCATATTGTGCAATCTAAAATGTATTTTGGATTGTACAATCTGAAAGATATTTCAGAATTCATAATTACCTTTTGGATTGTATAATTCAGAATGCATATTATAGTAAGGAGGTGTTACGCATTTTACAATTCGGTATATACTAAAAAAATGAAAAAAAAAAAATACACTACAAGAAAATCATTAAATAGTAATCAAATCTAGAGACAAAATAATTAGTCATTATATTAACTAAAATAGATACGAATTTAGAGACTAAAATATTATTCATATTTAAAGTGGTTTCTATTATTAATAAAAATTTATAAAATGGTTTCTAAATTTGTATATAAATTAGCTACCTAAGTTTTAGCAACTAATATTTTAAATTTTAAATTGGTCTCTAAAAGACTAATAGAGACTGATTTAGAATATAAAGTAGTAAGTAGCTAAAACCTTGGTAGTTAATGGTTAGATACCAATTTAGAAACCATTTTATAATTTTTTATTAATAATAGAAACTACTTTAGATACCAATAGTTTTTTTAGTTTATAAAATGGTCTCTAATTTAATTAAATAGTAACTAATTATTTTGGTCTCTAAAATTAATTTTTATTTAATAATTTTCTTGTAATGATAAGCGAACGAAAACTTATAACATATACTCATAAGGGTAGGATTGGAGTTAAAAAAAATATAGAGGTGTAAAGAGAAAGTATGGAGGTGTATGGAGAATTTGCCAAAAAGTATTTCCAATAATACTTATGTAGTTTTTTTTTTTTAAAAAGTCACATAATAATATGCTATTTTTTTAAAAAAATATTTTATTTTTTACCTCATTAAATTATTTAATAAGAATAACAGTGTTTTTAGTAAAAAAATTATTTAATCTTGAAAAAGTTAGATTTCCACCTCTTGGGAATAGTTTTCTGGAAAACTTGATCCAGAACCATTTGAAGAATATATTATTTACTGAGCATGCTATTCTTTAAAAACTCAATGCTACTAATGCAGTTTCTAACACACTTTTCTTTATATCATTGCAAAACTTATTAGGCTTAAAAAATTGCTAGATATACCATTTTTATTCAATCAATATAATCTTTTATGAAGTAACACTCTTGCATTCTTTCTCATATCTCAATAAATTTCAGTGAATTATGCATGATGATGTATTAAAGTTTGTTGCTAACAAATGCACCACCTAACTGCATTATTGTCTCACTGAATTTGACTTGGTTGAGTCCACAATTTAGTAATGATGATGACCCTCTAGAACATTTATTTTGATCTCAAATGTCTTCTCTTAACATTTCTATGGAATGCAGTTTTATTGAGAAGGTGGGATGGGATGCCAAGCTAGTAAATCAGTCATATCCATGGGTTGAAAAACAAATTGTTCACCGTCCAACGTTTTCACCTTATCAAAGAGCAGTGAGGGATAGTCTTCTAGACTCTGGTGTGTCACCTTTTAATGGCTTCACCTATGATCATCTCTACGGAACAAAAGTTGGTGGAACCATTTTTGACAGATTTGGCCGCCGTCACACGGCTGCTGAACTGCTTGCTTCAGGCAACCATGAAAAGCTTACTGTTTTGGTCTATGCCACTGTTCAAAAGATTGTGTTTGATACAAAAGGTACATGTAATGATGTAACATAGATAAAGTCAAAGAGGTATACTTGTAAGTTTATGGTTTTGCAAGTAACTTGAATGACTAAAATCAATGTTACCTTTGCAGGAAAGAAACCAAAAGCTGTAGGGGTTATTTTCCAAGATGAAAATGGGAAACAGCATGAAGCTATTCTGGCAAATGATAGGCATAGTGAAGTTATAATGTCTACTGGGGCAATTGGGACTCCTCAGTTGCTAATGCTTAGTGGAATTGGACCAAAAGAAGAACTCCAGAAGTTGAACATCCCAGTGGTCCTTGACAACCAGTTTGTTGGGAAAGGAATGGTAGACAATCCCATGAACACAATGTTTGTTCCTTCTAAAAGACCAGTTCATCAGTCACTCATAGAAACTGTTGGGATCACCAAGATGGGTGTGTACATTGAGGCTAGCAGTGGGTTTAGTCAGTCTAATGATAGCATTCATTGCCACCATGGTATCATGTCAGCCGAGGTATGCAATATTTCTCTAAAGTCATGTCTGAACATTGGAATCCTTAACAATCACTTTCTCTATTTTGAAATAAGTGTTGTTTTAACATTTCTGTTGTTTCAAGATATCTGTCAATTTTACAATACCACAAAGAAAAGTATTTATGATCCTTTTCTAACTTTGTCCTTCTTTATCTGACTTAACACTTCATAACTATTTTTCTTTTAAGGAATAAAATATTGATAACACATAAAAGTAGGATGATTGGTCCTATAGTCATCCATCTTGAATAATATAGGATTTCCTTAATCTTAAGAGTCAAAATTGTCAAACATTACAGTCCAAATCCACGTAGCATTTAACATGTTGATCATGGTATATAATATAAGGTCTGCATTTGGTTAGTATCTAGCTAGCAAGAAATTATATGAAGTCACTTTTGATTTTTGACATGATGGACAACAGATTGGGCAGTTGTCTACAATCCCTCCTAAGCAAAGATCACCAGAAGCTGTTCAAGAATATGTCAAGAACAAGAGAGACCTACCGATTGAAGCATTTAAGGGAGGCTTTATTTTGTCAAAAGTTGCCAATCCTTGGTCAGTTGGTGAGCTCAAGCTGGTCAACACCAATGTGAAAGACAACCCTGCTGTTACCTTCAACTACTTCAGTCATCCATATGATCTTGAGCGCTGCGTCAAGGGGATCCGTTTGGCCATTAAGGTTGTCCAGTCAAAACATTTCACAAACTACACTATGTGTGACAAAAAAACCGCAGAGGAACTGCTCAACCTCACTGTGAAGGCTAATGTCAACTTCATACCCAAGCATGTGAAAGACACAAAGTCACTAAAGCAGTTTTGCAAAGACACTGTGATCACAATTTGGCACTACCATGGAGGGTGCCATGTGGAGAAGGTAGTCAACCCTGATTACATGGTCCTTGGTGTTGACAGACTCCGTGTGGTAGATGGCTCAACATTTGATGAATCACCAGGAACAAATCCTCAAGCCACTGTTATGATGATGGGCAGGTATGTATGTAGACTGGGATCATGAGGCAGAATAAACAAATGTTTGGACTTGATTGCAAAAGTTATGATACCAACATTTGCATTTTCGTGACAATAATCTATCTATGTTTGTGACAGGTACATGGGACTGAAGATTTTGAGAGACAGGTTGGGGAAATTGGCAGGTATATGAGGAAGAATTCATTGTGTGAAGAACATATTGAATCTTGAAAAGAAGGGTGGTCTAAATGAAGAAGCACTGATGCACATCAAGAAAAAAAGAGTGCTAGTGATAGGATTTTGAAATGAATGCAGTTTATTGTAATTTCTACTAAAGGGTAATTTATTAGAAGTCAACTAAGTCATGGTTTTTTGGGGGAGGAAAAAGCAATTGTAATGACTTGTTTTAACCTTTTCTATTTCCAGGAAAAATGGAAAAATCATTCTGGATCTTTAGATACTTATAAATATTAGACAAGTGATGAACAGAGGGAAAGAAACAAAATGATAGTGTCAGTAGTGTCCTATTAACGTGATCTATGTGAAGCAAACTTGTTGCTTTCCCTCCCTATTTTATATATATATAATATCTGCATGTGGCACTTAAATCCTTTAAAAAATTTAGTCCATTTTTTGTCAGATAACTAATATAATGGACATGAACAACTTGTTACTATTCTCTGTACTACTACCGATTGTTCAGACTTTAGACATAGCTACCTAGAAACCGACAGGGGTACATAGTTTATACATTGATAAGTAGTTGTAGTTCGTGACGTTTTACATATTATCACCACATTTTCTTTAGAATGAATCTAAGAAGTGATTCATGGAACATGAATTCAGTAAGCAAAATGCAAGATTGTTGAAAGCTTAATGGGATCCAGACCATAGTTTAGTTGAAAATCCGTGTTCACTGGTACTACCACTTGACAAACTTCGCAACTTCTGCCAGAACTGCCTTTTCTTCCCAATAGTTAGAGGCCCTGATCGAGAATACCTCCTGAATGACTCAAATTCCTGACCTGAATTACTGAGAAACTCTGATGCTGATAATTCTACCTTTTCTTCACCAGATTGATAGCCAGAAAGAGTTTTTTGATACTCCGAAAATTCCACTCTTTCACCTGAAGCTTCAGAAAACTTTCCTTCCACATCAGTTAGAATACCCTCTTGATAACTCATTGATCTTAAATAGTCTGTTTCCTCAACCTCACTGCACACCAGCTTCAAGGCCTGAACAACTTCTCCCATGAAAGGACGTTGTGAGACTTCTGGTTGCACACACATGGATGCAATCGCTGCAACTTTAACTACAATATCAACAGAAATGCTAGGCTTTACAACTGGGTCTATGATCATCTGCAAACCCTCCTTACTAGTGAGAAGTGGACGAACCCACGTCACAAGATTTTCTTGACCTGGTGGTTGTGACAAATCCACGGGCTTTCTTCCAGTTAGGAGCTCAAGGAGTACAACTCCATAACTGTAAACATCACTCTTGACCAGAAGATGGCCAGTCATTGCATATTCAGGAGCTAAGTATCTGCAAGACATGTCAGTGAGATGAATTCAGTTTTCATCTTAAGAAATTATTTAAGAGATGAAATAAAAGCTTTTACATGCCATCCCCTAACCACTTAAGTTTTGGGAAAAGTTGGTTCATCATGATCATGATATAGTCTATGAATTTATGATAAAAAAGTTCAATTTTAACAGAAGATAAGGCAGGCTTGCACATTATTCAAGCCCAATGGGATCTTGCTAGAGGGGAAGTACCCAGAGCTATAATAAAACCATGTTTCATCACCCGAAAGCTTACATTTCTAGATAGTTGGTTTATGACTGGAATGCATAGATAAGGTCAAGTACCTACACAATATAATTCAGTGGTCTGCTAAACACTATAAATACTGGAATGAAATGAGTACATTGCATGCATGTTTAGCGAATCCATTCATCAAAACTGAACATGAAGTGGCTAGAAAGGGGTTCTTACCCAAATGTTCCCATAACATGTGTGGAGATGTGCTTGTTTCTCTCATCCAGTGCTGTTCTAGCCAATCCAAAATCTGAGACCTTGGGTGTAAAATCATACTCCAACAAGATGTTGCTAGCCTTGAAATCCCGGTGTATGACACATGGATTTGAATCTTCATGCAGATAGGCCAAACCCCGAGCTGCACCAAGAGCAATCTTCATCCTCGCTGTCCAATCCAGTGGATCAGTTTCCTTGTCAGGTCCTGCGAAAATAGTATTCAAAAGTCAGATTCCAAAAAATATGATATTTTTTACTTCCAACAGTAATGACAAATATCTTAAACTGCACTTTTGTTTACCATGTAAGTGGGATTCCACACTTCCATTAGGGACAAGCTCATAAACTAAGCAGCGAGTCTGTTTCTCTATGCATATACCAAACAATGTAACTAAATTTCGATGGTGTAGACGGCTAAGCATCTCAACTTCTGCCAAGAATTCACGACCACCACGCTGATCATCTCTTTTGAGAACCTTCACGGCTATATTCCTCCCATCATTTAGAACACCTTCATAAACAAGTCCAAAACCACCTTCTCCTAATATTCTCGAAGAATCAAAGTTATTTGTTGCTTTTTCTATGTCATTCAAAGTAAAAATCTTAGCAGACCCTGTATATGTTATTGTTCCAGAATTGAAGGACTGTAATCCAGAACCTGACCTGACCCCGTAAGCCAATGAACTTGCAGCCCCTGCTAAGAGTAAATTTAGTTAAAAAATTACACTGAGTTCCACATACAACAAGAGACAGAAAAGCAAATTGATGGATGGGAGATCCAAGTTAATATGAAGAGAAGTCACAGATAGAAACCAAGACCGTATTAGCATTATGGGTTACAACCCAACGTTTATCATACTTCAACTTCTGAATTGAAAAGAGTTCATTTGATGTGAAATCACTTAGAAGCCCTACCAAAAGTGGTATTGTGCAAATCATAAAATATTTCATATAAATGAAATTAACATTTTAGATACTATGATCATCAAACCAAGTTTTATGAAATAATTCATCTATAAATGGAATCAATTGTTATGTTTTATAGGATCCAAATATTGGGTAAAAGTACTTTAATTAAGGGAAATTAGTATGCTACAAAATTGTCTAAGAACAGTTTCACAACAGTAATCATTGTAAAAAAGAAGTTTCTATGTACAACCTCTAAACTGCCAACAAACTTTTGACAGAATCATTAATTGCACTTACGTGATTGTTTTGAAGAGGATGAAATTAAACCATCGGGAAGTGGTTTGTGTTCATGAACATAGGCACAGCATTTCAGTGCACAAATCCAAGCAAGACCAATGAATACAACAAAAGCAGTAACTGATGACAGCACAATTATAACAATCATTCTTCCATTACTCCCTTCTTTTTTCCTCTTTGGGACATCTACTCCTAAAGGTTTCATCATCATTCCATTGTTGTCATGTCCTGCATTTGGCTCATCATCTATAACAGAAGCATCTGAGGGAGTTGAAGGTGGAGATGGTGGAAGACCTGCATTAGTTATCCAAAAGTATGAATGTAAGGAGATTTCTACTACTAAAACCAAACGTACCATAGATATTCACTTTATGAAAAAGAAAGTCCTAACAGATGATAATCAATGTATAACCTGGATACTGAACATAGAGTACTTCATAAGCACCAAAAACTGAAGCATCTATCAGAATCTCCCTGCGCCAGAATTTCTTATATATTAAAAATGCGGTGGTATCATCAAATTTTACTCCTTTGGGTACTAAGTCTATGAGAACAGTGGTTTTCTCCAGTTGCTGACTAGCTGCATCAGCTTCCACAATGCGAACCTGGGTATGGTTCAGTAGAACACTTGCTGCAATTTCCTTGGCTAGCTCTGCAACCAACGGAAAAAACTTGTATATTGCAATGTTGATATGGATTTTAACCTGAAGTGGCCATACACAACCACAAGGTGACCCAGGAGGAGTATACGTCAAGGGCTCTGAGCAAGTCATTGGCAAGCAATCTACATGTGGGATCAACATCAGCTAGCTTTCTTCAGATTATTGAAAAAGAACTAGCATAACTATAACAATATTCTTAGCTAGTTGCAGGATCAAGATTAGATTACCCTTATTAGGAGGTGGAGGTGGCAGAACCAATTCATATGCTGGAGGTGGAGTCTTTTTCTTCTGCAATGATGAACCTAGAGGAGAAATTGTAGGTGAAGTAGAGGGTACTGATACAAAAAGGATATAAGAAACAATCAGGTAGATGAAATCTTAGAACAGAAATAAACTCTAAAAGCAAGGAGAAAAATAAGATTTTATACCATCGAGGTGACCCGGCACAATAGCTGGTGATGGTGCAGGAGCCGGGGCATGAATATCCATAATATTTGGTGAAGAGAAAGGAGGTCGTGATTTGAAGATTGAAGGACCTATTCAGTAGAAGTTTGCAGAACCAAATTAATTTTAACATTCTAATATCAATAAATGCAAAAAAAAATTGTGTAAAAAATTTAAGATCTTTCAGTCACAGAATCAAACCTTGATGGCTGTATGTAGGAGCCTGGACTGAATAGATTGGTGCTAGAGCTGGATTGTGTGACTTTCTTTTAGAATAGTGATGCTTATGATGTGAGATTGGGGAATCCACAGAACCATGTGTCCATATGATTGTAGGAGCTTTGTGAATTGACTTGGAAGGTGAAAGTGCAATGCTTGAAGGTACCCCAGAAGATGACTTGGAAGGTGAATGTGCAATAATACTTGAATGACCTTCGGAAGATGACTTTGATGGTGGGATTGCAATACTAATATGCCTTCTGTCACTGGAATCTGGCAGTTTGGTGGCTACAGAAGGAAAGAAAAATTTCAAATTTAGAATAATTATGAGCATGAATTTTCCAAGAGGAGGTTATCAACTCCATAATAAGTTAATGGAAAAATACTTAGGTGGATTATTAATGGAAAGTTTTGGGGAGGTGGGTGTCATGGCAGAAAGAAACTATAGAGGGGAGAGGGCTAGTGCTTCTTCTTGTTCAAAAAGATCCATAAAATATACTTTGTTAATTGTCTATACCTTTTTCATGATCTCCCACCTGTTCTGAGGGTATAGTTAGTTCCTTAGAAAGCTAAATTCCTCAGAGTAACTGCTTTGTTTAATTAACCAGAACTTTCCATATCCTCATGGATTTATACTATAGCCATGGCCTGTTGGGATTTCATATCAACCTTGTTACAGAGTAACCAGGAGAATGTTTTTAATACTGAAACACATAACAAAACATGGATTTGTAAGTTGATATTATCACTGAATTCCTAGTCCATAGCTTAGGTTGAACTCTGTGTCCTTAAACATAAAAAAACAAAGCAGTAAGAACATTTGTTTTATAATATTGGTGTCTCTTTCTGGTATGGTTTTATCTAATACATCATATTAGAATCATTATTTGGATTATCCTGAAGAAACACAAGATATATCAATGAGATGACTGGACAGAAAATTTGATGCAGAAGCAAGTAATGGTATCCAATACCAGGCTCCTAGTAATGGCATCACAGATCTGTGTCAAGCTAAAGTGATCATAGTAATAGCAAAAGCCAATTTCCTTGCTAATTTCTCTGCATCATTTGCAGTAATGATCAAGATTCTAAATTCTGAAAATATAAGACTAATAATATTAAGGTTTTTTTTCTAACAATCCGTGTTCTAAACATGTATTTTATATTGATCAGCAGAGATTGAACCGATTAACTATACTGATCAAGATTCTGTGTGAAAAGTTCACTTCAAATGTTTAAACTTATGATAAAAATTCATCATGATTTTCCAAAGCTATTGCATTGCTTTATTACACCAAACTGAATCTGACTTTTTCTTAAGAGAAGTGGACTGTAGAAATTAGTAAAATTGGAGGTTTGATCATCATTTCAACATTAAATTTTTGTCCAATGCGAGTAAATGAACTGCGAATGTGAACCAAAGAGAATCTAGTATACGGGTCAGTTACAGGTAGGCCAAATTTTGACACACATGAACTCCACAGGTACGAACTCTAAGGAGAGAATCATCAAAGAATCCCAATTAAGCAAAGATTATAGAATCCAAACACATAGAATATGTCAACTGTAACAAATTTTGAACCACATATATAACCAGATACAACACTCAAAACAGTAAATTTGGGATTTTGTTTCTCATCTTCCCGTTTCGACCCAACATGCAGAAACTAACTCAGAGCGTCTCAATTATGCTCATACCTGCATATGCATGAATCTGGTGAGTGCAGACAACTAAATGCAGCTCAATTAGCAGGAAAATCAGGTGCAGCCCCATTTCCTCCTGAAGAAAAACTAGATCAACAACTCTGAAGATCTCTCAGCTTTTACCAACACCCCTTCATGGAAAGTAAAACTGAAGAGAATTTGGTGAAAGCAGCAGCATATGCTGAAGCAAAACTCGCTTGACACATCCAAGGACAAGCACAGCAAAGTCTGCAATTAGAACATAGCCTCAATAATGTCAACCAAAGTATTAAAACAGCCTGGTAATTCCACAAGAATGATCTTGGTGGAAGACACCAGTGTTTCCACCTTTTTCTATTTTTCAGAACTAAAGGTACAAGGCTTGCAGACATGAGAGTTGTGAAGCAACTGATTTCATTGTTGCTCAGAAAAATCTAACAGCAGACGAAACCAAAAAGCACAACCCCACTTCACTTTAAGCAGAAAAGAACAGTAACTATTCCGTAAGAGCTTGTGGGGTTGGACATGTGTGAGTGTTCTTGATTTTGAGAGAGAGAAAGAGACATAAAAATTGGCCATAAAGTAAAAGAATGATTGGATTAAATTAATATTTAACACCTTAATGCTTGACCTTCTTTTCAGTTTATCTGGGTAGGTAATGATTCACCTTCACCATGATGTGATTTTGGGTTACACAGTACTTTTTATAACAACTAAGAACATTTACAAATCCAAATTAGAAATTGAATTGGCATAGACTTTTGGGATTGTTTTGAATCTTTGATCACATATATTCATGGTTCACAGTAATCACCCCAAAGGATAACATTTTCTTTTTCTTTAAGCAGAATTTGGTTTTCATTTCCTACCTAAGTTTTTTATCTCAGAAAAGTTACACCAAAACCTAAAGGTTCTATTTTTAACTTTTATCATTACATCAGTTAAGTGTTTAACAGAATATTCTATTGCTGTCTTAACTGTTGATGTGTAATATTATGCTAACTGGTTCTTCCAAATTTTTAAACTATAAAATAAGAATTATTTATTTGATCTAAAATGAACCTTAGAAATTTAAAATAATACATTAAATATCAATTTGTTAAGATTAAGATTTAAATTTATTCATTTTAGAAAACAAACATTTCAATTTTAAATTGTAGAGAAATAAAAATACTCTTTAGAGACAAATTTTAACTATTTGATCAAATAATGTTAAAATCAGAACCTAAGTACTTAGTTCAACTAGGAATCTTAGATTGAAAGTTGGTTCACACTAAATGAAAATGTTGATAACTTTTTTTCTACTGTTTTCTTTCCGGCTTTGAAGTAATGTCAAACATTATCAATGATTTTGTTTTTTTTATAAAAAAAATCATGCATAACTATGCTACTTGACATCTCATTTATATTATATTGACACCTAAAGTAATAACAATAATTTATCATCACATAAAAAAAATATTATTAAAAAAAATATATATATACAAAAATATGGAAGGATTAAACCAAAACTCATATGTTAACACAGATAGACTATACTTATTCATAAAGAATTCTAAGAACTGACTGGATGAGAGCCTATTATACCAATGAAATAATTCTTTATGAATAAATCTTAAAGTAGTCAACTTATCAGCATACCACACATATCCTTCACGAAAAATATGAATAATTTAAACCTAATTTTTTCACAGAAATTAAGAGTATTTTATGGATTATAAGAATATAAGATAAGGTGTTTAATCTTTTCAAAATTCAATTCTGTGGAACTTTAATTCAACACTAAACCAAACCTACTTTAGAACCACAACCACATATAACAATGTAATAATGAATTTCTTCTGGTTGCAACAATCAAGTTCATGGTCAAATTTTCTTCTTGTTGAAATTTTGAAGCTTACCAAATTCTGAAATAGCTGCTGGGAAGCTTCTTGTTTGAGTGGTCCTTTATTCCACTTTTAATTATGGACAAAACCAAGTAAGAACCACAAGTAGAGAAGATTTTTTTTATATATATATGAATGGGACAATTTTTTTAAATATTTATCGAAATGGATGTATTTAAAAAAAAAAAGTGAATTGTGTTCGAAACACAATTAAAACAAAAAATTATGTTTTAAAACATGATTTTGTAATTGTGTAATTAAAATAAAAAACCAAGAATTAAAACACGAGTTTTGTAATTTTAATTATTTTTTATTTTGATTTGTGCTTAAAATAATTTAAGCTTTTATTTATTTTAGAAAAAATAATCATATATTTAATTTAAGCACGTAATTCATAAAAAAATAAAATAAGCTAAATCAAGGTTAAGCATTCGGATTAAAAAATATATATATTTAAACACGAACTTCCGAATAAAAAACCTAAAAGTATGTTTGATGTTTAATCAAATAAATTTTATAACATGATTAAAAAATAGTTTCGTTATTCATAAGTTCAGAATAAAATTATGAATTAAAACACACATTCTTCTAAAAAATAATCACTAAAAATGTTTTTCTAATGTATTTTAAAACCCTTTTATAAATAAAACACAAAAGTTATTTACTATAACCTTCAATATTTGTTAATTTGGTTTCATTAGGGCATATAAATTCATGCAGTTTTTTTTATACATTTGATAGGAAAGTGCAACGTTAATCTCAAATAATGTCAGCTTAATTACCTCTAATTACGATGCAAATAATATGATTAGTTAACGTTAAACAAGTATCAATTTGTAATTGACATAATGAAGACACATTCATTTCATCTAATTAAAGATGAACATGATTTAACTACAAATCAAATTAGCCATGTATCACTGTCACATCCTTTTTTTTAATCTTTATTTTTTAATTCAACTTAATTTAACTTTTACATATTATAGTTGTAGAACAGTTACAATTTTTTTAGTATTTTTTCAACTTCGTGAAGTGTTTATTTTCTTTCTATATTCAGTTTATCCTTCTTATACACTAAATCACCCTTAACTCTTAGTTGAAACCCAACCATTTCTTAATTAGGGAATTTTTTCCCCAAAGAAAATATCGTGAAATTATTGAATATAGATTATAGATTTAATTAAGTTTGAAACCCTCATAAAATTAGGTATTATTAACTAAATTTTTTATTAACAAATTATTTTATTAAGTATTCAAAAACATTATATTTTTTATAATGAGTCTATATCATTTAATTTTTTCATTAATTAGGTTCACATAGTTATTATCTTAGATCCTTGTTACTTGTGTATATGTATAAAGAAAATAAGAAACAACATAATCAAGATTTAAGTTTTTTCTATAAAACGTATAAACTCATGTGAGATAGTACTATCATCATGAAAAATATCATAAATTTTAAAAATAAAAAAGAAAATAAAAGCATGGGAGACTAAGCAAATAAACCCCTAATAATAGCCTAAGCAACTAAAATTAGAGTTTAAAAAAAAGACAAAAAGACAACAAAAAAAACTATTATCTAATGGGTATCTTCCACTAAGACAACAAAAAGGAAGGATTGAATATAAAAAAAATCCAATCAGATTAATCCTCATTTGCATTTAGCAGCGGAAATAAAATCCTATTATATTGATGTACGTCATTATGGTTATTTTTTGTTGGATTAACCTATTTTGGAAGTTATCTTATTGGCTTTCACTCCAATTTTAAGAAGACGTTTCGATCTCTTTAAAGTTTGATGAACTATTCATCATCATTATTAATGAAATTCCAAAATTTAAGTTGCTGATAAATTTGATTATATTTAGTTAAATTCTTATTAAAAAATTCTTTCTATTGAGTGTCTAAACTTTTTATATTTTTCTATTGAATCCAATTAGTGAATAAGTGATGTAAATCTCATTTATTTTATACATTCATTGTTATTGTTATATCTAAAGTTGTGACTACAAAATCAAATTGTCATATCACTTCAGTTTATGACAATATAAAACAACAAATAAAAAAAGAAAAATATAAGTATTGTAGATATTGAAACGAACATTTGTAATATGAACTTAATTGAAATATTTAAATTTATTATAAACTTAAAATTTAATTAACCCAACAACATATAATAATTTGAATGCAATGCATTGAAATAATGTTAATTAAGATGATAAAATGAGTTGGGTGGATAGCTAATTTATAAAAATGATTTAATTTTGAGTAGTTGATGAAATATTAGCATGAGAAAAAGGTGTGACCACACAATACACGTTTGAAAATTGTCGGTGATTTGGGTGATCCTTCATTTTTGGTACTAAATTTTGAAAATGACAAAGCCTTGTTGTTGGGTTAAATTATTTGCAGTGAGAAAGTGAACACAAATAATGCACTTCACATAAACTGCATTCTCGTACAATTTGAAAATAACTCTCCAAACCCATCTTTTTCCAATGTTTCCACTTTTATATATTTATCATAAATTCACCTCATCACACTAAGTCAATACTTTTTGGGAATGTAAAATTAATTATTTCTGATAAATAAATTTAATTTAATTTGTAAATGTACTGGTAGGACCTGCACGATATTCGATATTTGGTTATTATACTGACCGATGTCACAAAGTCAAATACACTTAAACAAAAGTTAGTGTGACTAATCAATAATCAAGAGTAAGGTAATACACTTCTAAACATGGCTCAGCTCTTTAACTTGACCCAATAAGAAAGAATCACCAAAATAATATAAACACTACAAAAAAAAATCATGAAATAGAAACTAATTTTAAAGACAAAAAATAATTAATTGCTGTAGTGACTATATTAAAGACCATTTTAAAGACTACAAAATTTTTTTATTTCTAAATTAATTTTTATTATTGTTAGATAGTTTTTAAATATCAAAGTTTTAACTACTCGAAATTACTTTTAAATGGGATTACCCATAAATTGACTCAGTTTTTGTGTGGCAAAAGTGATATTATGCAAACATGATGGTTTATATGCATTGTCATTCGTGTGCAACATGGTTTGGATCCCATCATTCGTGTGTACTTATTACAAGTCTTATTCAACACTAAAGTCTCAATTTCATTTTTCATATCTTCTTGTTATGACAAAATATCCATTCAATAAATTTATTTTAGATAGATTTGAAATAAAATAAGATATGTAACTCTTAAATCTACAATATAGGGGTTGGTGTGTGAAGAAAAAATGTGAGTGACAACAAAAAAAACATAAAAAAAAACACCTAAGTTGGACTTAGGTGAAGAGATTGGACCTCTTAGATTAGGCAGTTTCTTCATGCACCTCTACATTTTTCTTCCTGCATTATGTAAAGATCAAACTGTCCCTATTTTTTTTTAAAAAATCCTAAAATGCACTTGAACTGTATTTATATTTTTGCATTATGGACTATGGAATCCGAAAAAATTTCGAATTGGTACTTTCAATAAAATTTTGGATCTACCAATCCGTAATTCAAAATATACATTTCACATTCAAAAATCCATCATTAAAAAAAACATTCCGGATCCATCAATCCATAGCAGAATTAGGCTTCCGGATTCAGCAATCTGGAAATCAATAATTTATGCAAAATTTGCTTTCGGAACATTCCCTCATCCAAAAAAAAAATGATTCAGTTCTAGATTGATGAATCCGTAGCACACTCTCAGATCCCGATTTCCGGTAACCATGGTGCCCTTTTTCAAATAAAAGGTCAATGCCAGTTTCGGGATTTAAAAAATTGTTGAGGTGTAGGAAGAAAAACGTAGGGGAGCAGGAAGAAGAAGCCCTTAGATTAACATTGTTGGGCTGTAATTTGTCTGCTAGACCCGATCACTAGTAGGTGGAGGTGGCTAAAGAAAACTAATTAAATGTTGAAGTTGGGCCTTGGTGGAATCAAGCCCAAAATATGAATGGAAATTAAGCCCAATATGAAGTTTTGTGGTTGCCACTTGTGTTGAATAATCATGAAAAAAAATCGGTAAGTAGAGAATATATTTGTCTGCAGAGCGTTCAGAAGCAGTACTCATATTTTTGGCACGCTTAAAATAATTTAGTCAAATAATTTATAAAAACTAAATAGCTTGTAAGAATTTATTTTTCTGGCAAGTTTTTGGAAATAAAATATATTTTCAATTATAAATATCTCAAATATACTGCTCAGAAACCTCTTATCTTATTCATAATTGTACCAGTTTAAAATGGTTTTCACAATGAAAGTTGAACATAAAACTTTCTACAAAATAGATTGAACTAGAGTTTTTAAACGTGTGAATAGCTTCCAAATCAGTTTAACATATTTTATTTTTAAATATATATAAAAATAACTTAACATAAGTGCTTGCATAATAGAATAATAGACAATTATTCGATAATTATTTAATTGTTTAAAACGTTTTTTCTACCATTTATTTTTTCAAACACATCTCAGAGGAAAGGGACATATCACAAGAAGAATTAGATTATCATGAATGTTAACAGTATTTGATGATTCTAAATTGTTATAGAGATTATTTTAATGGCAAAAAATAATTAATATTATATTATCTAAATTAAATAGTATTTAAAAAATTAAAAAAATCATTTAATCTAAAGAAAATTTTATTATTAATTAATAACTTTCAAATTAGTATCTAATTAGTTATAAAACTTTTAGTTAACAACTAATTTAGCTATTAAACTAAACTTTGTTATTTTTGGTGAATTACTTAGCAGTTGAATTAAAGATGAATGAATATAAAAGGTAGAAAAGTAAAAGAAGTAATGGAAGGTGTGGAATCAATTTCAGTGAACAAAAAAAAAAGAATAAGATAATGAATCAATTTGGCATTAGCTGGTTGGTTACTTCTTACATAACTTTCACTGTGTTATTTTCTATGGGACTGCTTACCCTAATGGGATCTTATGTGTCTTTTTCTCATCTTCATTCATTTCGTAAACACATTGTACCTTAGATCACTTCAAATGAGGAAATCTGATCAATTTTTGGCTGTGGATAGTAATAATATTAAAAAGCATCTCATTTCTAGTAATAAGTGGCAAAAAATTTCCCATATAAGATATAAGATGTATGAATGTAGTTTTTTTATTAGAAAAAATAATTAAAATAAAAAAAATCAAGTATCACCTAATTAATAAAGATTCAGTCGGACTGTATAATGACTAAAACCAATAAAAATTTTCTCGAAATCAACTAATTATAAACTCTAAATTCTAAGAGATAAACTATCATATTAACTATTGAACATCTGACTAATAAAGATTCTGTCAGACCTAAAACTAATAAAAATTTCATCAGAATCAACTAACTCTACTAACGCTAAATTCTAAACCCTAAAAATTTTATTAGTGTAAATTCTAAACCCTAAAACCTAAATAAGGAAACAATAATAGAAGTATAACCAAAGAATACATGCATGTAATACCATATTGAGAGTGAGTGAAAGAAGATTGTGTTGGAATGTTGGCATCTCTTGTTTCAAGGTATCACACTCAAGCACCCTTCAAATTCACTTTAACTACATCTTTTAACGTTAATCCACACATCATAAATTCACGCACCTCACAATTTTCTTAAAATTCTCTCTCCATTTGAAGCCCTAAACCTAAAACCAAAACCACCATGACTGATAGGGTTCATCCTTCTGCCAAAACCACCAAGCCAACATTCCCGGCAACAAAATCCCAGCTTTCTGGCGCCAATCGCCCCACCTACCGCCCCCAACCGCCCCGCCGCCGCAGCAGCCGCGGCTGTGCTTCCACCCTCTGCTGCTACCTCCTCCTCATCCTCCTGCTCCTCCTCCTCCTCATTGGCGGCGCCGGAACCGTCTTCTACTTCCTCTGCCACCCCCAACGCCCCTCATTCTCCGTCACCTCCCTCAAACTCTCCTACTTCAACCTCACCTCTCCCTCCACCTTCAAGGCCAGCTTCGACCTCACTCTCTCAACTACCAACCCCAACCACAACATCCTCTTCTCCTACGATCCCACTTCCGTCTCCCTCCTTTACGCCGACGCCACGCTCGCCACCGCCACCATCCCCTCTTTCCTCCACCACCAGAGGAACACTACCGTGCTCCAGGCCCACGTCACCAGCACCGAGGAAGAGGTGCAGAGCGACACCGTGACGGAACTCAAGAGGAGCGCGAAGAGCAAGAGCGAGGTGGCGCTAAAGGTGAAGTTGGAGACGAAGGTGGAGGCCCAGATGAGCGTACTCCAAACCCCCGGCGTCGGAATCACCGTTTTATGCGACGACATCGCCGTGACTCTCCCCGACGGCGAGAAACCGGCGTCGGCGTCGGTAGAGAATACGGCGTGCGAAGTGGATGTGAGGTTCAAAGTCTGGAAATGGACCGTATAAATACTGATACATACGTATACACATATATATACACATATATATACATATACATATTGTGGTTTTATGATTTTTTTTTTCTCTTTTTTTCTTGATTTTTTTTCACTATGTTGTAATTTCTGATTTTTGATTTGGTATTAATGATGATTAAATGCTTGTTCGTGGCAAGGAACATGATTCAGATTCAAGTGTTGTGTAATATATTTTAGATTTAACTTATTTTAATAGGGTTTGCCTAAATGATCAATCAACTTTAAATATCACTATTACAAAATTATTTAACTACATATTTTTTAATAATTAATTAAATTTCAATTTAGAAACTATTTATGATTAATATAAACTAATTTAAAAATTAATAACTTTTTTTAATTTTTAAAATAATGTCTAATTTAATTATTTTAACAACTAATTATTTTTATCTTTTATTTAATGATTTTCTAATAAAATATATTAAATTTATATAATTATTTATTTATTTTTATTATTAAACATATTGATTGACATTTATAGATCAAACTTATAAGATTGATTGATTGATTGTTCTAGGATTTTATTAAAAAAAGTTTATAAATAAGTAATTTTATTTGTATATTGTATACACATAATTATAATACATGTACACATATATTGCATAATAATATGAAAATTGTAATTATCAATATGATTATTTGGACAAAGAATATTATAAAGTCCATTTTTATATTTTGACGGTATTCAATATTTTATTTCCATTTTTTACTTGCAATTTTTATTTATTTTAATCTTTGTAATTTATTAGTATTTTTTAAGTGATGAGTTGTTTGACATAATAATAAACTACCGAGAAGAGTTAAAATAATAGCTCGACCCCTTTATTTGTTAATGTTTTTTAAAATACTTTTATGAAGGTAAAAAAATATATATATATATATTTTATAATAAAGCTTTTTTTCTTTTTAAATTTTGGAAATAATTTTTTTTTATTTTCTTAAAATTTTAAAAAACATTTTCTTTTAACATATCTTTATTCTCTTAAAATTCTTAAAAATAGATTGGAAATATGGAGGAAAAGGGTAAATATGTCATTTTAATAAGAAACAGAAGGAGAGTGTATTTAATAAACAAGGGTGTCTGAATAAAAGGAGCCATTTTCTTATTAGGTTGGGCTATGTGACTAAATATGGCTAGACTATTGCAAATTTTTCCTTTACAAAATTCATATTTTCCTCTTGCATTACTTACTTTTAAAAATATTAAAATTATCTTGATATATATATATATATATATATATTTTAGTTCTGGAATACAGAATCAAGAGATTTCATGGATTAAATAATCTAGAATTTTACAATCCAAAATACAAATTTTATATTTTATAATATGCAATTTGAATGAAAAATTTGTATTAGTAATTTAGCAATCCACAATATAAATTTTCCAAGATGCAAAATTCGTGTTTCAAATTATATAATTCAATGTAAAATACATTTGTATTTTACATTGTGTAATTAGTAACGCAACATTTGTATTATGGATTGTATAATTCAAAATACATATTTTGTATTCTAGATTATGTAATATACCAAAAAACTAAGGGATAATTTTGATATTTCTCAAAGTAAGAGGTGTCGGAAGAAATGATGGGGGTGCAGGGAAGAATTTGCCCTTGAGTATAAACAGTTTTCCAGAAGCAACAAAGAGAAGGAAAAAAAGCTTAAACCCTCTGCAAAGCCCTACTTCTTCCATTGGTCGCCATTTCTGATTTCATTTCCAAATCAATTGTTGCTGCAAACTGCAATTGCAATGTATCGATTAGCTCGTAGAGTAGCTTCTTCCTCCGCCAAGAACCTCGTAAGAATCTTCCCTTTATTCTTTCCTTTGCTGTGTAGTGGATGAAACTGAGTTTGCTTCTGCATTTTCAATTGCCATAGATTTGTTTTGTTATATCATTATAGTACAAAATTTTTAGAAGGGTGTCAGTAATCTCACTCTGAGTGACAGAGGAATTGACTTGATTTTTGGGGACAGGTATATGGTAGGGTGTTGTCAAGCAGAAATTTTGTGAGCAAGGATATCAACTTTGGGGTTGGGGCTCGTGCTGCAATCCTCCAAGGTGTAACTCAGGTTGCTGATGCTGTGAAAGTAACCATGGGACCCAAGGTAACACACACACAGATTTATATTGCCATGGCCTTATTTTGTTGTTGAATTCAATTTTGCCAACGTGTCTCTAACTTGTCCTTTTGGTAGTTCGTTATTTGCTTGTATGGAATTTGGATGACAAGTTTGGATGTTTTAATAGATATATGTAATTTTTGTGTGGTTCAAAGTTATTCATTATTGTTGTTGTAATGAGTCTGGATGAGAAAGGTTGACAAGAGAAGTTGATGTGATGAGGGGTAACTTTCTTGTTTTCTCTTCTGTTTTGAATTGGTTGAATCAGGGTCGCAATGTGATAATTGAGAGAAGCCGTGGGAATCCCAGGATCACGAAGGATGGTGTGACTGTGGCTAAAAGTATCAAATTTAATGACAAAGCCAAAAATGTCGGTGCTGATCTTGTCAAGCAGGTGGCCAAGGCTACCAACACTGCTGCTGGAGATGGTGATTACTTTTCTTTCAAACCCTAACCTTTTATGTTGAAAGTGTCCCATCATTGCTCATTTGAGTTTTTATTTTTCCTGATAATAGTACTTCATTATAAGTTCTCTAAAAGCATCTTCTGGGACTGAAGAATTGAGATCTTTTTCAATCTCAGGGTAATTAACAGAGACTTGTCTGTAAATTAGTCATCAACCAGTAGTCCCTGAGGATGGTGTTTCTTAAACAGATTTGATATATAACTTGCTTAAGTGATCTTAAACATCTTAACAAACAAATGAGAAAAATATATAACTAAGAAGATCATGCCCAATGGTGGTTATTATTACTCTTTGATTAAGTTTCTTGAATTAATATTTTTCTAATATTATAATTTAATATGCTTGAAAATATTATGATAATCTCCTCTGAAAATTTCCACCCTATTTCATTTTAGGTGGAAAACTTAGAGAGACGAACATAGTTATATTTTCCTTTATCTATTCCCTTTTCTTTTTTGTAACCATTCATAAATCTTACAGGTCGATGTTTCTTCTTTGATTACAGGTACAACTTGTGCAACTGTTTTGACTCAGGCAATACTCACAGAAGGATGCAAATCAATTGCTGCTGGCGTAAATGTTATGGATTTACGAAGTGGAATAAATAAGGCAGTTGATGCTGTAATTACTGACTTGAAAAGCAGAGCATTGATGATAAGTACACCAGAAGAGATAACCCAGGTTCAAGAGTTTTTTTCTCAAGAAAACATTTCATTCACTGAGTACATTTTGGTTAAGAAAATTGATTTACTACATGATATGCCTCTTGCTTGCCTCCTATTATTAATTATAGGTTCATAGGCATTGAATATTTTTGGCATTAGTTACCCTTTATTTATAAAAGAAGCTATACTGCTACTTATCTTCCTGATGGATAAATTAATTGTCATTCATTATACCAGTTATATTTTGTTTATTGCTACTAATTTCTGACAAGTAGGTTGGAACTATATCTGCAAATGGGGAGCGTGATATTGGAGAATTGATAGCAAGGGCAATGGAGAAAGTTGGGAAGGAGGGAGTCATTACTGTTGCTGTAAGCAATATAGCTCATTTTTGTGAACTTATTACACACCATAGTTTCAGTCCAGGGTATCTATAATTTTAAAACTTTTAGGACGGGAATACTTTGGATAACGAGTTGGAAGTGGTAGAAGGAATGAAGCTAACCAGAGGCTACATATCTCCTTATTTTATTACTGACCAGAAGACCCGCAAATGTGTAAGCACACAATTATTCTTTGTTACATACGTAATATGTCAAACATTCTCAGAAAATGAAGTAGTATGTTGTATTACAGTAGATCAACCTTTGATTAACATCTAATGATGGTGTGACAAATGTTCTCTTATTTTTAGTGTATGAGTATGTATTGCAAAGTTTACTTTGTCTACTGTGAAGTTCCTACCTTTCCTCTGTCAAAGTAGTCTTTCTGTTTTTCTATCTTACTATCATGTAGTCATTGGTAGGAACATAGGGTTCCGTTCATTTCTCAAAACCTATTTTCATTTTTCAAAGTGGTTTTTTGTTGATATTTGTTATTAATGGCTTCATGCTTAGCTATTTGATTTAATTTGACAAAAGTGTCTTGGTTTTATTTAAGCATGATGCACATCATGCAAATGAAAAGGTTCATTCAATTTGGTTTACTTTATTTGCGTTCAGAATTATGTTATATCAATAACGTTAATTTTGATTTTGTTAGGAATTGGAGAACCCCTTCATTCTCATCCATGACAAGAAAATTTCAGACATGAATTCACTGCTGAAAACACTGGAGCTTGCAGTAACGGTGGATAAACTATTCCTGATTCAGTGTGCTCATTTTCATTTGCAATTTCTGCATTCTCATTATTTACTTTACTATTTTAATGTTAATCAGAATAAAAGACCACTCCTAGTTGTTGCTGAAGATGTAGAGAGTGATGCATTGGCTATGCTCATACTCAACAAGCATCGTGCTGGGCTTAAGGTGATCCATATCACAGCTCTTTGCCTTAACTGAAATGTTGAAAAAGAAAACTGAATTGAATTGTTATATTAGTTTAGTCTTTAAAAGCTTAATTGTTTCTAAATAGAACCAAACTGGACTGTAACTTATGAGATTGGAAAATATACTTTAGTATAAAATGTCTATTGGTAATAATTCAAACAATTAATATAGTTCTAGCAATTCAAAACAATTTATACTCGTTCAATTTGATTTAGTTCACTCAAACCATGATTCAATTCAATTCATTTAAAAACTTATACAATCAGTTCTATTGATCCACTTTTAAAGTTTAACTTAGTTTTAAAATAGTTTAGTTCAATTTATGCATTTTGCCCAACCCTACTGCCTGCTACTTGAATTTGCTTTCTTGTCTTGTTCTCCTGTCTCTTTATCTTCCATTTTGTTTCCCTCCATTTTATGTTGGGTTTTGATGTTACTTGAGGATTAGTGTTGAGTAGATAGAACAACAAACTAAAGACAATACCACCCATCTGCAAGTGGCTACATAAAGTTAGTTCAAACTGTGCATTGTCTGTTTACTGTCATTATCATCTTTCCTTGCATCTAAATTCCCTTGAAAAATGTCCCAAATTCCTAAGGTTTCAATCACTTAATACTATTTACTTGGAAGTGAGAAAATTCCATGCTTAAAACCTTTAGGAATGATAAGATTTTTATTTATAAATGCATATACATAAATATAAATGAGTGGAGACGTATTAGATTCTCAAGTCCCACCTATTTATCGAAATATATAGTAAACTTTAATATATGTAGAAGAATTTTGACTACCAAAAGTGAATTTTCTGGTAGTAGTTTTAAAGTGTGTGTATCTGGTGCATGCTTTCTTTTTCTTGTTTGCATGTTTGTTTAAGGTAAGTATTATTTTTGTATTTGTAAAATGTCTTATATGTTTGACCTTAATATGACAAGCTATTTGGAATTTTTTTGTGTGTATATACTTGTTTTCCTCATTCTTTGATTTCAAGTTTCTTAACTTTAGGTTTGTGCTGTGAAAGCTCCTGGTTTTGGGGATAGTAGAAGGGCAAATCTAGATGATCTTGCAACTCTTACTGGAGGAGAGGTTGTTTTCTATCCAGATTTTATTTGTCATATGCTGCATTTGGGTTCCCATTGGGTGCCTTCTTTTTACTTTTCAAGATTTTAATAGCAACTAATCTATTCAAGGTCTAGCAATTGGGGCTACAGCTTGTTGTATGTTATGAAAAAGGTTATGATGATTTTGAAAACAGGTCATCACTGAAGAGCGTGGTTTGTCTCTTGATAAAGTCCAACCAGAAATGCTTGGCACTGCAAAAAAGGTATGTGGCTTGAACCAAGTACCAAGATAAGTAATATTTGGTTCTTCAAACTGTTATATAATATATAATCTATTATAATGTGCAACAGGTTACTGTCACCGTTGATGACACTATTGTTCTACATGGTGGTGGGGATAAGAAGGCCATTGAAGAGAGATGTGAACAGGTATCTTTTCTTTTGAAAGATTACATTTTTATGTGTACACAATTTATTTTCAAGTATTCTAAAACATTCAGCTGAGTAATTTATATATATATATATATATTATGTTGTAGTTATTTTCTTATAGATTTCATAACAGTTATTTTATGTTTAGTGGGCTCATGCCATTTAGTGTTTTGTGCATACCTTAATGTTTCTAATGTTGCAGCTATGTAGATCAAGTGATGTTCGTCT